>Ga0160428_1000022_pt1 | contig 222091 bp, 198 predicted proteins | sample SolpanmetagenomM_FD_108198 | JGI IMG/M metagenome (GOLD analysis project Ga0160428, IMG submission 108198) | Solar panel surface microbial communities from Lawrence Berkeley National Laboratory, California, USA - M | ecosystem: Engineered > Built environment > Solar panel > Unclassified ... | reverse complement strand
CCGAACATCTTGCCCATCCAGCACAGCGACGTGCCCCATCCTTCCCACGTGCCGCGCGTCGCGGCGGGGTCGAGGGTAACGGTCGCGCCTTGCACGGCGAGCAGGAGGGGGAGGACGACCATGGTTCCTAGTGTGGACCATCGTTAGACGGTCGCGTAAAGGCGATCTTGGCGAAGAGGTACGATCCGATCATGGATCGGAAGGATTGGAGCACCACGGTCTACCGGGACTTCCAAACGCCCGACGACGACGATCGAGCGTATTACGACGCGCTGACTCCCGCCGAGCGCCTCAAGATCATGATCGCCCTGCTTCCTCCCGAGCACCGTGAACAACGATTGGATCGAACTCCTCGAGTCGTTCGTCGCCCACAAGGTTGAATTCCTGGTGGTCGGCGCGTGGGCGATGGCTTACCACGGACAACCGCGGTATACCGGCGATCTCGACCTATTTTTCCGACCGTCGACGAGGAATAAGACGGCTCCGGGACGTCCCAAAGATCTCCTCGACATCCAAATTCTCGAACCTCGGAGCGAGTGATGCGCCTTCGCCCCGGCCTGGTTTCCGTGACGTTTCGGCCGCTCACGCCCCGTGAGATCGTCGGACTCGCGGCGTCGTGCGGGTTGGAAGGAATCGAGTGGGGCGGCGACGTCCACGTTCCTCATGCCGCGGTCGCCCCTGAGGTGCGGCGGACGACGGAGGACGCGGGGCTCGCGGTTGCGGCGTACGGCTCCTACTGGCGAGCGGCGGGCGATTTCGGCCCGACCCTGGAGACCGCGCTCGCGCTCGGCGCGCCGACGGTGCGCGTCTGGGCCGGGGCACGGGGCTCGGCGTCGGAGGACGACCGGCCCGCCGTGATCGACGCCCTGCGCGGCGCCTGCGAACTCGCCGATCAGGCGGGACTGACCGTCTCCCTGGAGTACCACGGCGGCACCCTGACCGACACCCTCGACTCCACGCTTCGCTCGGTTCGCGAGGTGGACCACCCCTCGTTGCGCCTTCTATGGCAGCCCGTCCCCGAGCGGCCTCCTGAGGAGCGGCTTGCGGAGATCCAATCCTTGTCTCCCTGGTTGACGAATCTGCACGTCTTCCAGTGGACGCGCTCGCAGGGCGAGATCCTTCGCCATCCCCTTACGAAGGGCGAGGACGAATGGCCGGAAATCCTGCGTCGGGTCGACGGGGGTCGCTTCGCGCTCCTCGAGTTCGTTCCGAACGACGATCCTTCCCGGCTGCCCGCCGAGGCGGCGACGCTCCGAAGGTGGTTGCGGTGATCGAGCCCCGTGACTTCCTGCGATCGCTGTTCGATGCGGCGGTCGGAGCGGCCCTGCCGGACTCCGCGTGGTTCGCGGGGCTGGGACCGCCGAAGGGCCGGACGGTCGTGGTCGGGGCGGGCAAGGCGGCGGCCTCGATGGCGCGGGCGTTCGAAGCGGGTTGGCCGCATCCGCTGGAAGGTCTGGTGGTGACCCGCTACGGCCATACCGTCCCGACGACTCGGATCGAGGTCGTGGAGGCGGCCCACCCGGTGCCGGACGCGGCAGGCCGCGCGGCAGCGGAGCGTATCCTGGCCTCGGTCGGGGGGCTGACCGAAGACGATCTTGTGGTGGCCCTGATGTCCGGCGGTGGGTCGTCGCTCCTGACCCTCCCCGCCGAGGGCGTCACGCTGGTGGAGAAGCAGGGGGTGAACCGCGCCCTGCTCGCCTGCGGGGCGCGGATCGGGGAGATGAACGCGGTGCGCAAGGCCCTGTCGCGGATCAAGGGGGGAAGACTTCTCGCGGCGGCGGTGCCCGCGCGGGTCGTCACCTTCATCGTTTCCGACGTACCGGGCGACGACCCTTCCGTGGTCGCCAGCGGACCCACCGTCCCGGACGCGACCCCGCCGGGAGAGGCGCTTCGGGTGGTGGGTCGGTACGGCTTGGACGTGCCCGCATCGGTACGACGGCTTTTGGAACGCCCGGCTCTCCATCACCCAGCCGCCTCCGGCTGGGAAGCGAAGATCGTGGCTTCGGCGCAGAAGTCTCTCGAAGCGGCGGCAAAGCGGGCGCGGGCGTTGGGGATGGAGGCGCGCATCCTCTCGGACGCGGTCGAGGGCGAGGCGCGGGAGGTGGCGAAGGCGCACGCGGAACTCGCGAGGCAGATGGCGCAGGCGTCTCGCGGGTCGTGCCTCCTTCTGAGCGGGGGCGAGACGACGGTGACGGTGCGGGGCCAGGGACGCGGCGGTCGCAACGTCGAGTTTCTGGCCGCATTGGCGCAGGCCCTCGGCGGCCATCCCCGCGTCTTCGCCCTGGCGGCGGACACGGACGGGGTGGACGGTCCGGAGCCTGTGGCGGGGGCGTTCATCGATCCAACGACGTTTTCCCGCGCCGGGGATCGTTTGGCGAGAGCCCTCGCGGACAACGACGCCCACGCGCTGTTCGAAGCCCTGGGTGATCGGCTCGTCACCGGACCGACCCTTACCAACGTCAACGACTTCCGAGCGATCCTGATCCTCGGATCCGGTTAGGCAGTAGCCTAACCGGATGTCCCTCGCGCGCTCCCTATTCCTCGGCATCGACAAGCGCCGCGGAAACGAGGAGCCGGTCCCGGTTCTGCGCGTCGATTGGACGGGGGACGAGTTTCCGTCGCGCGCCGACTTCTTCGACTCGATCGAACAGGCGTACGGAACGATCGAACTGCCCTTCTTCCCTTCCGGGGCCTGGGTGGTGGTCGAGACGGCGCAACGGCGCGAGACGGTCGTGGCCGCCGAGCCGGTCGATGAGCCGTACGTGATCGGGCTGGCCCTTTGGAACGGAGCGCTCGGAGCGATGGCGGGCTAGTTCAAGTGACCTTACAGGTCGACCAATACCCCTTTCCAGGTGAGCGGCTCCCAGTGCAGATCGCGGCAAGCCTCGACCATCTCTAACGAGGCCTTTGTGGACAGATACCGGGGCAAAGGCCGGATGCCCTCGCGCCAGAGGTTGAGACGGTCGGCGTCGTAGCAGACGCCGATCAAGGGGTCGGACGTCGGCCCCGCCTCCGTGTGGGTCTCGCAGGCGAACGCCACCCGCTCCAGAACCTCGGGCGGGATCGCTATTTCGCCCGCCGCCATCTCCCTCAGGAGCCTCGCCCCGCGACGGCCGTGGTCGGGATCGGTTCCGTCGTTCACGCGCCTTGAGTCGTGGAACAGGCCGAAGAGGAACGCCACCAAAGGATCGGCTCCGGGGGTGCGGCGGGCGAGCTCGATCCCGACCTTCGAGACGCACCGCCAGTGCTGGGGGCCGTGGAGGGTCGAGCCCTGGTTGGTGGCGCGGGATTCCACGAGAGCAGCGAGGTCGAGCAGGGCGTCCTTGTCCATCGGCGAGGGTTGGACGACGCGAAGTCCCCTCAAGGGTCGCACGACATCGTTTCCGCACTCACGCCTCTCGATCGAAGACGCTGGAAGCTTGGCGACCGGGCCAGACTAAAGGAGGATGAAGGCCAGCCCCGAAGATCGAAAGACCGCCCTCCGGCACCTTTCGTCGGTCCTCTCAACGTTGCACGACGGGGCTCCGTACGCCGACAATTCGGCGGGCGACCCTTGGTGGTTCGTCTTGAAGGAGGCCGCCGCGGCTCCCCCGAACGAGTTCGACGTTTTGGTCGATCTCCCGGAAAACCCACCCTTGGAGGACGAGATCAGGAACGGGGGAGCTTGGGGCATATTCGAGATCGCGGCGTCGCAGTACGCCGGGACGTACGCGTTCCTGCGCCCTCAGGCTTTCGCCCCCGTCGCGGAGCGGCTCGTTCGTGATCCTCGGATCGGGTGGGCGGTTCTGAGCGCCATCGACGACGTCAGCAACGAGCGCGACTTCGACTCAACGCCTTGTCTGGACGCTTTAGAGAAGGCGATGACGCCTCTGTACGACAGGACCAGGCTCTCAGCTTGATCGGCGGACTTGGTCAGGCGTTCTCGCCGTACGGGTTGCGCCTTCTTGAAAGGTTTTCGAGCGAGCCTACGGAGGAGCAGACGGACGAAAAACGGTGGACCGGAGAAAGGATCGAGAGGGTTTCGGCGAGGATCGACGAGGGAAAGGGGGCTTTCCTTGAGAGGAGAGGGCCCTATCCCTGCCCGAGGGTGAACCAGAATGTCGCGCCTTCGCCCACCTTCGAGGCGGCCCAGATACGGCCACCGTGGCGCTCGACGACGCGGCGGACGTTGGCGAGACCGATGCCCGTGCCGTCGATGCCGCTGTTCCCGTGCAGACGTTCGAAGGGCTGGAACAGCTTGTCCGCGAAGGCCATGTCGAAGCCGATCCCGTCGTCCCGCACGAAGAACGCCTCGCCGTCCTCGACCGCCTCGCGGCCAATCACCACGCGCACGTTCTCTTTGGAGTATTTGCAGGCGTTCTCGATCAGGTTGCGCAGAGCGAGCTGCAGGAGCTGAGGGTCGGCGTCGGCGTCGAGGCCTTCCTGCACGTCGATGACGGCGGAGCCGTTGTGGCGCGCGGGCGCGATCTCGGGCGCGATCTCGGCCGCGAGCCGTCGGGCGAGGCCGGTGACGTCCACCCGTTTGCGGGCGAGGGGCTTCTTACCGAGACGCGCGTACTCGAGCAGGTCGTCAGTGAGCTCGGCGAGCCGCTTGGCGTTTCGCGACAGGCTCCGAAAATGCTCGATCGCCTCGGGCGGCGCCGACTCGCCAAGGTCTTCCTCCGCCATGCGACAGCGGAGCACGATGTTCCGGATCGGAGCGCGAAAATCGTGCGCGACGGTCTGGCAGAAGGCCTCGAGCTCGCCGTTCGCGGCGCTCAGCTCGGCGGTGCGTTCCCGCACGCGCGCATCGAGTTCGTCGCGGGTGGCGCACGCCTCGTCTTCCAGCCGCTTGCGTTCGCTCACATCGTGCACGACCTTCAGGAAGCCCGCGTGGCGACCGGCTTCGTCGTAGATAGGGCTGATATCGACGTCGGCGGCGAAGGTGGAGCTATCCCTTCGCATCCGCAGACGTTCCTCACGGTACTCCCCGTTTTTGAGGGCCGTTTCAAGGTTGTGCTCGGGATGGCCCCGCTTCCGATCTTCGGGGAGGTAGAGCAGCCGGTAATGCTGACCGACGATCTCCTCGGCCTCGTAGCCCTTGATGCGCCGAGCCCCGTCGTTCCAGGTCGCGACGACTCCTTCGGGATCGAGCATGAACACCGCGTACTCCCGCGTGCTGTCGAGCACGCGTTGAAGAATCGCGTCGTTCTGAAAACGCTCGGTGAAGGAAGTCATGGCGGAATTCGATCGCGCCTCCGCGGGTGTGGGTTCCCCGCGTCAGGCTCGCGCGATCCGGGAGAAGCCCGATTCCGACTCGGTGGTCCGGGGTCACATCCGGGGAGTGAGGCGGAGGGCGAAGCCGCCGGCGGGGCGCATGTCGAGGGAAAAGGCGCGGGTTCGGTCGGCCTCGCCCTTGAGGAACGCGAGGTTCGTCGGCACGCCGGGGGCGTCGGACCAGAGTTCGTAGCGATAGCGGCCTTTAGCCAGGAACGAGAGAGGGAATTTGAGGCTGCGACGAGAGGAATCGGTCATGCCGCCGACGTACCAGACGCGGCCCTTGCGGCGGGCGACGACGAGGTATCTGCCGACCTCACCCGCGAGGACGCGGGTCTCGTCCCAGGTCGTGGGGACCTGAACGAGGAAGGTGAGACCGGCGGGGGAGGCCTCATAGACGGCGGGCGAGTCGGCGACCATGTTGAGGGCGTCCTCGAAGACGACGTAGCGGGCGAGCTGGCGAGCGCGGGTCCCGATCGTGACGGGGGCCTTGTCGACCGGCTTGAAGTCCTTGGCGAGCACGTTGCGGAAGGAGCCCGCGTGGAAGTCGATCGGGCCCGCGAGGGCGCGGACGAAGGCGACGTTCATCTCGTGCTCGGGGGTGATGCCGACGGGATCCCACTTGTCGTACTCCAGGTTGCGGGCGGCCTCGAACGTCAAGAGGTTCGGATAGGTGCGCTGGAGACCGGTTGGCTTGTAGAGGTTGTGCAGGGTGACGGTGAGGCGATTATCGGCGGCGGTCTGGACCACCCGCTGCACGAGGTTGACGGTCTCCTGGTCGTCGCGGTCGAAGAAGTCGACCATGACGCCCTCGATCCCGAGCTTGCGGTAGTAGGGGTAGGCGACGGCCATCTGCGCCTTCGCCGCCGCCGAGGCCATCCAGAGGCGGATGCGAACGCCTTTGGCGCGGGCGTAGCGGACGATCTCCTCCAGGTCGAGTCCCGGCAGGCCCTTGGTCAGGGGTCCGCCGTCGTAGGGCACGATGCGGCCGCCGTACCAGGCTCTGTTGTCCAAGCCGTCTATGGAGTGGTAGGGAAAGCCGTGTCGCGCGCAGAAGTCGACGCACCACTTGTGGTAGGCGGTGGTCTGGGCGGGCTTGATGCCGGTAGCGCCCGTATCGTAGCCGTTCCACCAGGGGAAGGTGGTCTTGCCGGGCTCGATCCAGGAGACGTCTTTCAGGACGCTCGGGGGATTGAGATTCAGGACGAGGTTGGATTCGAGAAGCCGCTTGGGGTCACCCACCATGACGACGCGCCAGGGGGTCTGGAAAGGACCGGCCTTCTTCGCGGCGAGGCCCGAACCGTCGAGACGTGGGGAAAGGCGAGCCTTGAGGGAGCCCTTGTCGGAACGGAGGTAGAGGCCGGGAAAGTCGGTAAGGTCGGCCTCGGTGAAGGCGACGCCGATCCCATCCGGACGCCGAAGAAGAAGCGGGAAGCCGATGAGGGTCCCGTCACGGAAGGGACCGGTCTGGTAGGGCTCCTCGTAGGGGGTGCGCTCGTTGGGAAGGACGAGGGCGGTCGCCTTCGGATCGCCGACGGGACGGAACTCCGTGAGTTCCTCGCGGACATCATGTCTCCCTAGGCCCGCTTGGGCCGGAACGCGGTAGCGGAAGGCGACGCCTTCGTCGTAGGCGCGCACGACGACCTCAAGACGTCGGTGGAGGCCGGCGCCCTCCCGGAAGGCGAGCGTCAGTTGCCGGTAGCGGTCGCGGGCGACGCTCGACTTGCCCGAGACGAGGGGGTAGGTCCGGTCGGCGGAAGCGCGGCGCGTGGCGACGAGGGCGAGGCTTCGCAGGGAGCCGCCTTCGGCAAGATCGAGCCCGAGGCGTCCGGGATTGAGGACGGGACGGCCCCGGTAGGCGACGGCGAGGCGGGGAACGCCTCCGTCGAGGGTCAGGGCGGCGGCGAGGAGGCCGTCCGGCGAGGCGAGCTTGAGGGGCGCGGCGGCGAGGAAGGCGATGAGCGGCGTCATTGCGGGTCTCTAACCCTAGACAATACACCCTGTGTCGCCTTCTAAGCACGATCTAAAGATTTCGGGCAAACTAACCACAGGTCCAAAGATGGCAGACACCTTCCCCGTCACCCCGCCCCAGAACCGACTCGTCGGCGACCTCCCGAAGGTCGGCATCCGTCCCGCCATCGACGGCCGCTACGGCGGCGTTCGCGAGTCCCTGGAGGACTTCACGATGGCGATGGCGAAGGCCACCGCCGAGCTCATCACGTCGAGCCTCAAGCACGCCTGCGGTCTGCCCGTCGAGTGCGTGATCGCGGACACCTGCATCGGCGGCTTCCCGGAAGCGGCGGCCTGCGCGGAGAAGTTCCGGAAGGAAGGCGTAGGCGTGTCGCTCACGGTCACCCCGTGTTGGTGCTACGGCTCGGAGACGATGGACATGGACCCCGCGCTGCCGAAGGCGGTGTGGGGCTTCAACGGCACCGACCGTCCCGGCGCGGTGTACCTCGCGGCGGCCCTGAGCGGCCATAGCCAGAAAGGATTGCCCGCGTTCGGCATCTACGGCGAGGACGTGCAGGACCTAGGCGACACGACGATCCCCGAGGACGTGCGGGAAAAGATCCTGCGGTTCGTGCGCGCGGCGGTCGCCGCCGCCGAGATGAAAGGCAAGGCTTACCTCGCGATGGGCGGCGTGAGCATGGGCATCGCGGGCTCGATCGTGGACCAGGAGTTTTTCGAGCGGTACCTCGGGATGCGCGTGGAAAGCGTGGACATGGCCCTGTTCGCGGGCCGGATGCGGGACGGGGTGTACGACTGGGAGGAGTTCGAGCGGGCGCTCGCCTGGACGCGCGCGCATTGCCAGGAGGGCAAGGATCCCAACGCCGAGCCGCAGAGCCGCGAGGAGAAGGACGAGGTCTGGACCGACTCGGTGAAGATGGCCCTGATCGCCCGCGACCTGATGGTGGGAAATCCCAAGCTCGCGGAGAAGTATCCCGAGGAGGCGCGCGGCCACAACGCGATCGCGGGCGGCTTCCAGGGCCAGCGCTCGTGGACGGACTACTTCCCGAACGGCGACTTTATGGAGGCGATCCTGTGCTCCTCGTTCGACTGGAACGGATTGCGGCAGCCGTTCACGGTCGCCACGGAGAACGACGCCTGCAACGGGGTCTCGATGCTGTTCGGCCACCTGCTCACGGGGGCGGCCCAGCTTTTCGCGGACGTGCGCACCTACTGGTCGCCGGACGCGGTGGAGCGCGTCACGGGCTACCGGCCCACGGACGCGGCGGCGGGCGGCTTCCTGCACCTCATCAACTCCGGTCCGGCGGCGCTGGACTGGACGGGCCACGGTCTCAAGCCCTGGTGGGAGGTCACCCCGGAGGACGCGGCGAACGCGCTGCAGGAAACGCGATGGGGCGCGGGTTCGCTCGGCTACTTCAAGGGCGGCGGCTGGTCGACCGACTTCACGACAGGCGGCGGGCACAAGGTGACGATGTGCCGCCTGAACCTCGTGCGCGGCCTAGGGCCGGCGCTCCAGATCGCGGAGGGCGAGACGATCGCGTTGCCGGACGAGGTCCACGACAAACTCGACGCGCGGACGGACCCGACGTGGCCGACGACGTGGTTCGTGCCGCGTACGATGGGCGCGGGGGCGTTCCGCGACGTGTACACGGTGATGGCGCACTGGGGCGCGAACCATGGGGCGATCGCGCCGGGCCACATCGGGGCCGACCTCGTGACCCTGGCGTCGATCCTGCGCATCCCGGTGGACATGCACAACCTGGACGAGGCGTCGCTCTATCGCCCGACGGCGTGGCACCGACACGGCTCGGGGCTCGACCCCGTCGGGGCCGACTTCCGGGCGTGCGCGAACTACGGACCGCTGTACGGATAGGGGCGAAGGCTTCGCCTCCGGCTACACGCTCCGCGTTCGTTTGGACCATCGTTTTGGGAAGGCGTCGGCCCTCGTTAGATCAGCTCTTCGTGGGGAAGGCGGAGGAAGGCCTCGATGACGCGGGGGTCGAACTGGGCGCCGCCGCCCGCGCGGACCTCGGCGACGGCGTCGGGAACGGGCCAAGCCGGTTTGTAGGGACGCTCGTGGGTCAGAGCGTCGAACACGTCGGCGACGCTGACGATGCGGGCGCCGAGGGGGATGGCCTCGCCCGCGGTCCCGAGATACCCTTTGCCGTCCCAGCGCTCGTGGTGGTAGAGGGCGATCTCCTCGGCGAGCTTGAGCATGGGGGAGCTTCCGCCTCGGAGCAGTTCCTGACCGATGGCGACGTGGCTTTTCATCGCCGCGAACTCCTCGGCGGTCAGCTTGCCCGGCTTGCGGAGGATGGCGTCGTCGACGCCGATCTTGCCGATGTCGTGCAGCGGAGCGGCCCGGAAGAGAGCTTCGACCTGATCCGGGCAGTGTCCCAGCTCGCGCGCGATCAGGGCCGAGGTCGTGGCGACCCGATAGGTGTGACGTCCGGTGTCGGTGTCGCGGTACTCGCCGGCGTGGGCGAGGCGCTCCAGGATCTCGACATGCGCCTGCTCCAGCTCCCGCGTCCGCTCGCGCACCTTCGCCTCGAGATGGACGGCGTGGGAGCGGATCTCCAGCAGGTTGCGGATGCGGAGCAGGGCCTCGACCTCGTCGAACGGCTTGCAGAGAAAGTCGCGGGCGCCTTCCCGGAGCGCGCGATGCTTGCTCGGGGTCGTGGCGTCGGCGGTGAGCACCAGGATCGGAACCTCGTTCTGCGGGTGGGCGGCGCGGATGCGGCGCATGACCTCGAAGCCGTCTATCTCGGGCATCTGAAGGTCCAGGAGCAGGAGGTCGGGCTCGCAGCTCTCGAACAGATCGATCCCCTGGCGGGGATCGGTCGCGCTCCAGACGTCGAGGTAGCCCGCGTCCTGGAGAATCATCTCCAGCAGGCGCACGTTCGGGATCTGGTCGTCGACGATAAGGATCTTTTCGGGCGGGAACGTCATCAGGCGGCCTCTCGGGCGGGGGAATCGTCGGCCTTGGGGTCGGCGAGGTGAGCGTCGAGGGCCTGTAGGAACCGCTCGGCGTCCAGGGGCTTGGGGAGGAAGGCGTCGGCTCCAGCGGCGATCGCGGCGGCGATCGTTTCGGGGTTCGTGTCGGCGCTGACGACGATCACGGGGATGGAGGACGTGACGGCGGAGCGACGGAGCCGCTTCAAGACGTCGACGCCGTGCATGTCGGGAAGGTTGAGGTCGAGCAGGATGAGGTCGGGCCCTTCGCGGCGGGCGAGAGCCAGGCCTTCGCGACCGTCGATGGCGGCCCTCAGCGCGATCTCACGCCGGTCGGCGAGCATCGCTTCCAGGAGGCGCGTGTTCGCGGAGTTGTCCTCGATGCTGAGAATCCGGCGCGTTCGCGTTTCGGTTTCCGTGGCAGCGACCAAAGTCAGCGTCGGCCGTTCCTTCGTTTCGAGGAACGCCTCGGCGGGCGCTTGGGCGAGGGCCAGTTCGACGGAGAAGGTTGAGCCCTTACCCGGTTCGCTTTCGACGGTCAGGGTTCCGCCCATGGCGGAGACCAGCTTCTGGGCGAGGAAGAGGCCGAGGCCGGTGCCCTCGACGTTGAGCCCGGCGTTCAGGCGCTCGAAGGGAGTGAACAGTTTCGCGAGCCCTTCCTCGGAGATGCCGAGCCCGGTGTCCTCGACGGCGATGCGGAGGGTTTCCCCGTCGTCGTGGGCGCGGACCGCGATCCGGCCCTGCGGGCGGTTGTACTTCACGGCGTTGGAGAGCAGGTTGATCAGAACCTGCTTGAGGCGCTGACGATCGGCACGCACGTAGACGTCCGCGAAGAGACCCAGATTCTCCTGGAGTTCGATCCCCCGGTCGGCGGCGGCGTGGCGGACCATCGCGAGCGACTCGTCCAGCACCTCGGCGACGGGCACGGGCTCGATGGAAAGGTCGGTCCGACCGGCCTCTACCCGCGAGAGGTCGAGAACCTCGTTGATGAGGCCCAGAAGGTGGCGTCCGCCCTTGAGGATGTAGTCCACGCTCTCCCGCTGCGCGGCGCCCATGTCCTGGCGCTGGAGGATCTGGCCGAAGCCGAGAATGGCGTTGAGCGGGGTCCGAAGCTCGTGGCTCATCCGGGAGAGGAACTCGCTTTTAGCCGCGTTGGCACGCTTCGCCTCCTGGGTCGCGGCGGCGAGGTCGTGGGTCCGCCGGGCGATACGCTCTTCGAGCTCTTCCTGCGCCTCACGCAACAGGTCCTCGGAGAGCTTCAGGTCGTCGATGTCGGTGCAGGTGCCGAACCATTGGACGATCGCTCCGGCGGCGTCGGTCATCGGAATGCCGCGGATGAGGAACCAGCGGTAGACGCCGTCCGCCCTGCGAATGCGGTTTTCGACCTCGAACACGGTGGGCGTGCTCCCCAGGAGATCGGTGTCCTTCCGATCGTCGGGGTGGACGCACGCCTGCCAGCCGTAGGCTCCGCTCTCGTCGGTTGTCTGCCCGGTGTACTCGTGCCATTGGTGGTTGAAGTAGAGATTCCAGCCGTCAGGAAGGGCGCTCCAAACGAGCTGGGGCATCGACTCCATGAGCCGGAACAGCCGGGCCTCGTTCTCGCGGAGGGCGCGCTCGGCGTAGACGCGTTCGGTGAGGTCGCGAAAGATCCAGATGCGTCCGTAGACCGTGCCGTCGGCTCCGACGGCGGGCCCGCTGTGCCGATCGATGATCTTGCCGTTTCTCAGCTCGATCTCGTCGTTCTGAACCTGGAGCGGATTCGCGTAGAGGCTCTGGACGGTGGTGACGAACTCGTCCGGGTCCTTCACGGAGTTCAGCACGAAGGCGATCTGTTTCTCGTCGTCGTCCGAGTTCAGCAGTTCGTCCGGAATGCCCCAAATCTCGCCCATGCGGCGGTTCTGAAGCAGGATCTTGCCCTTGGGATCGACGATGAGGATGCCGTCCACCGACGAGTTGACCTGAGCCTCAAGGAGAGCGCGCGTCGATTGGGAAGCCCTTTGGCCCTCGAGCCCGGCGAGTTCGGAGACCTTCTGCCGATGCCGGGCCGCAAAGTAGGTCACGAGGGCGGCGCTGAGGAGCAGTCCCGACATTGAGACGGCAGCGAGCTCTTCGATTCCGACTTGGGCGCGCCGCTCACAAAGGCGATTGAGCGTCTCGATCCGGCCCTCCAGAAGAGAGTAGGCGGGGTCGACCTCCTTCTGGTGAAGGGCCAACGCTTCGGCGCGACGCCCCTCCTCGACAAGGCGGACCTGCTTTCTCCCAGCCTCGATAAACGCCACGCCTCGCGCATGGAGAGCCATCGCCTCATCCGACCGTTCGACCGCCGCGATCTCATGCACTTCGGCGTCCATCCGGCCCATAAGGCCGCCGATCTCTCCCATGCCCTCCCCGAGCAGGAAACGGTCAAGGCCGTTCAGAACCGCGTCCGCCTTTTCGTGCAGGCGAGCGATGCGCGTCTGCTCGATCCGGGCCTCGTCGATCCGGGCACCGAATCGGTTCAGGACGGCGTGCATCAGGAGGGCGACCCCAAACGCGGCGGCCCCAAACCGGACGGTGGCCCAGAACTGAGGGGAACGGCGGAACGAAGGGTGCGGAAGTCGCATAGCGCCCAAGACAAAAGCGCCTTTTCGGCGCTTACCAGTCTTCTTCCACGGTCATCACCCTTATTCCCGTGTACTCACTTCGTCTAGCGTCTTCTTGCGCAGAACCACGTTTTCTTGACACCCAGCCCCTGGTCGATCCGAAGGGTTAGGGTCGCTACAACCCCGGAAAGAAGTCGTTCCTTCGGCGTCGAAGTCCTAGCGAGGGGCAGGGACTTTCGAGCTTTTCGTCTTGTTCGGAAAGGCGGGCGTCTTCTGGATCGGGGGTTTCCCGTTCGTCAGACCCTTGAGGACTTCGGCGATGGCGGCTTCCAGCTGGGCGTCTCGACCCTGTCGCCAAAGGTAGGGGTCCATCTCCACCTCGATGTCGGGCGAGGTGCCGTAGCCTTCGATGGGCCAGGTTCCTCGGACGGGGTCGTAGAGCGCGTCGTTGGGGGCGTTGACCGCGCCGCCGTCCACGAGGGCGAAACTCGCGGCGATGAGTTGGGCGCCCCAGGTGCGCTTGCCGACGAGCCTGCCCGCCCCGTGAAGACGGAAGGCGTCGGGGAAGATGTCGCCGCCGGAGCCCGCCATCTCGTTGATGAGCATGACCTTGGGACCGTAGACGCCGGTCGCCGGGACCATCGCGTCGCGACCGTAGCGGGTGCGGGTGCCGTAGGCGACGCCCTTGGTCATCTCGCGCACGAGGTAGTCGGCGACGAAGCCGCCGTGGTTGAAGCGGTCGTCGACGATCATGCCCGCCTTGTCCTGCTGGGCGTAGTAGTAGCGGTTGAACTCCGTCCAGCCGCCCGCGCTCGTGTCGGGGATGTGGGCGTAGCCCACGCGTCCCCCGGTGGCCTCGGCGACGCGACGGCGGTTGTCCTCGCTCCAGGCGCGGGATCGGAGGTTCCGCTCGCTCGCGACGGGCAGGACGACGGACTCGCGGGCGCCCACGCCGTCGGGGGTCGGGCCGATCTTCACCTTGACCTGGCGCCCGGCCTTGCCCTCGAGGGCTTCGTAGAGGTCGAGGGCGTCGTCGAGCGGACGGCCGTCGATGGCGAGGAGGTACTCGCCCGTCTTGGCCTCGACGCCGGGCTGGGCGAGGGGCGCGTAGAGGCCCGGGTTCCAGCGTTCGCCGCTGTAGACTCGGGTCAGGCGGTAGCGGCCGTTCACGATCTCGAAGTCGCAGCCGAGGAGACCGCCGGGAACGGAGGGCGGACCGCCCGGAAGGTCGCCGCCGCGCGCCCACATGTGGCCGACGGAAAGCTCACCCATCATATCGGTGAGCAGGTAGTTGAGGTCGTCGCGGGAGACGACGCCCGCGACGAACGGCTGGTAGCGACGTTCGATCGTGTCGGCATCGATGCCGTGGAGCCTGGGATCGTAGAAGAGGGCCTTCTCGTTGCGCCAGACGGCCTTGAACATCCGGCGCCACTCGACGAGAGGGTCGATCTTCGCCCGCAGACCGGAGAAGTCAAGCATCGGGCCGGTAGGAGGCGGCGGCGCGGCGGCGGGCACGATGTGGGTTCCGGTCGGGCCGATCAGCAGGAGCTTCGTTCCGTCGGGGGTCGCTTCGGCGGCGCTCACGCCGGTCGCGAAGGGGACGACCTTACGGTCGGCGAAGGCGAACTTCGAGAGTCCGGCGGCGCCGAGGACGAAGAAGGAGCCCGCCGGTCCGGGTACGAGAGCCCGGTACACGCCGGAGGGGACGGGAAGGGCGACGGTGCGGGCTTCCAGGCCCTCGGGATCGATCTCGGTCTTGCCGACGGGCTTGGGGGGCTCGGGCTTCTTCGCGTCGGCGGGAGCTTCCTCGTCGCTTTCCGGTTGGAGAGGATTGGGGCCGCCCTTCTTCAGGACGACGGCGTAGACGGCGCTCTCGCGAGTGGGCTTGCCGACGGAGGCGATGTCCTCGCCGTCGCCCATGCCGAGGTCGGTGCTGGCGAGAAAGTAGAGGTGGCGACCATCGCGGTCGAACACGGGCGAGGAGGCGTCGGCCATGCCGTCGGTCACGCGGCTCTTGGCGCCGGTGTCGACCTCGCAGAGCATCACGGAGCCGTCGTGGTTGAGCTCGTCCTTCACGTAGGCGAGCCAGCGGGAGTCGGGGGACCAGGCGGGGCTGGGATTGAAACCCATGCCGTAGACGCCGGTATCGACCTTCGCGCTCTTGCCGGTGGCGACGTCGAGAACCCAGAGGTTCAGGCGAACGTCGGCGTAGGCGATCCGCTTGCCGTCGGGGGACCAGAGCGGGTCGCGGTACACGGAAGGGGCGTCGGCGAGGGGGACGCGCCGCTCGGTCGCGGTCGCGAGATCGAAGAGGGCGAGGCGCTGGACGTCGTCTTCCTCCGTGATGTAGGCGAGGGTCTTGCCGTCGGGCGACCAGGCGGGGTCCTTGCGCTCGACGCCGACGCCGTCTCGGATCGTGTGGGCGTCGCCCTTGCTCGCGGGGACGGTGAAGACGAGTCCCCGGGCGGTCACGGCGACCCGCTGGCCGCTCGGAGAGAGGGCGTAGCCGGAGGGACGCAGGGTCTTGAAGACGGGACGCACCTCGGGGAAGTCGCCCTTGACGTCGATGGGAACGCGGGTCGAGGTGCGGCCTTTGAGGTCGTAGAGCCAGATCGAGCCGAGCTTCTCGTAGGCGATCGCACCGGGACCGGCGGTGGCGGACTTGATGTCGAAGCCCTCGCCGGGAACCGCCTCGGCGGTGCGGCCGTTCCCGAGGTCGTAGCGGTAGAGGCCCATCACGCCTTTGGGATCGGAGACGTAGTAGACGGCGTTCCCGATCCACATCGGGCAGCTCAGATCCTCCTCGCCGCGCGGGATAGGCTTCCAGCGCGAGTCCTTCAGGTCGGCGAGCCAGATGGGGGCGGCTTGGCCGCCTCGGTATCGCTTCCAACCCGCTTGCCACTTGGGGTTCGGAACGTAGGCGAGGCGGGTTCCGTCCGGGGACATGGAGGCCTCGACGCCCGCCGGGAAGGGGAGGGCCTTGGGAACGCCGCCGGTGACGGGCACCGAGAAGAGGCGCGGGTACTCCATCAGAGAGACCATCGAGGAGGAGAAGAGGACGGACTTCCCGTCGGGGTTCCAGCCGACGACCCGGTCGGCGTCGGGGTGGGCGGTCAGCCGTTTGGGAACGCCGCCTTCGGCGGGGACCACGTAGGCGTCGACGTTGCGCCGTCGTACTGTCCGGTGAAGGCGACGGACTTGCCGTCGGGGGAGAAGAAGGGATCGCTCTCGATGCCGGGTGAACTCGTCAGGCGGGTCGCCTCGCCGCCCGTGCGGGCCACGGACCAGAGATCGCCCCCGAAGGCGAACACGATCCGCGTCGCGCTGACCGTCGGGTGGCGCATGAGGAGGGGATGCGGCCCCGGATCGAAGGGATCGGGCTGAGAAGCGGCCAGGAGGGCGATCGATGCGAGGAACATCGAAGGCTATTTTAAGGCCTGTCGGGCGCGGAGCGTGCAGGAAACGCGACTTTGGACCCCGCGCTCCGCACGAAGTCGAGGCTTGGACGGGTTCGCCGTCCGCCAAAGGGTTATGATATACCGATGAATCTCCTCACAACGATCGTGGGAGTGGCGGCGATGACGCAGAACCATTCGGACGCGGTACGCGCCTGCCAAGTGGGCTACCTGCCCAACGAGACGAAGTTCGCGATGCTGGCGGGCGAGCCGAGCGGCCTCGTGACGGTACGCCGCGCCAAGGACGGCAAGACCGTCCTGACGATCCTGCCGGGACCGCCGCACAAGGACGCGGATTCGGGCGACACCCTGCGTCCGGTCGACTTCTCCCCCCTCAAGGCGCCGGGCGAGTACGTGCTCGACGCGCCCGGGCTGGGCACGAGCTTTCCGTTCCGGATCGGCAAGGACGCCTTCGCCCACACGTTCCGGCTCTCGGTACGCGCCTTCACGGGGCAACGGGCGAGCGTGCCGGTGTCGCTCGCGCCCGACTTCCCGCAGTACAAGTACGAGGCGGGCCACGCGGCGCCCGCGCAGTACGACCCTTCCAGCGGGAAGTCGGGAAGCCGGGACGTGCATGGCGGGTGGTACGACGCGGGCGACTACGGGCGGTACGTCGTAAACTCGGGCATCTCGACGGGCACGCTGCTGCTGGCCTACGAGATGTACGGCCCGAGGCTCAAGGGCGTGCGGCTGGACGTGCCGGAGTCGGGGGGCAAGATCCCGGACTTTCTCGCGGAGGCGAAGTGGAACCTCGACTGGATGCTGCGGATGCAGGACGAGGACGGCGGGGCGTGGCACAAGGCGACGACGGCGAACTTCTCCGGGTTCGTGATGCCGAAAGACGACAAGGCGCCGGTCCTGGTGATCGGTACGGGCAAGGCGCCGTACAAGAACACGGCGGCGACGGCGGATCTCGCGGCGGTGGCGGCGATCGCGGCGCGGGTGTACCGGCCGTTCGACCGCGCGTACGCGGATCGCTGCCTCGCCGCCGCCCGGAAGGCGTGGACCTGGGCGCAGGCGAATCCGAACGCGCTGTACGAGAACAACCCGCCGGGGATCAGCACGGGCGGCTACGGGGACGGCGACGCGACGGACGAGCGGCTCTGGGCGAGCGCGGAGCTTTTCCGGACGACGGGGGAGAAGGCCTACGGCGACGCGTTCCTCGCGGACGCGCCCAGGTTCCACCTGCAGGGCGACGCGGCGCAGGGCTGGCCGACGGTCGGCAACCTTGGCCTGTACGCGTACGCCTTCGCCAAGGGCGGCGACCCGGCGGTGGCCGGGCGCGTGCGGACGGAGGCGGCGGGGGCGGCGGACGCGATCGTCTCGCGGGTCGCGGCGAACGGATACCGGTGCCCGTTGAAGTCGACGGACTACTACTGGGGGAGCAACGCGGTGGTCGCCAACTACGGCATGATGCTGCGGTTCGCGGACCGGCTCGCGCCGAAGAAGGCGTACCGGGACGGGGCGCAGGACTGCCTGCACTATCTGCTAGGGCGCAACACGTTCAACACGAGCTACGTGACGTGGGTGGGGACGAAGTGGGCGATGCACCCGCACCATCGCCCGAGCGCGGCGGACGGGGTCGAGCAGCCCTGGCCGGGCTGGCTGATGGGCGGTCCGAACGCGGAAGGGCGCACCCCGCCCGCGCGGCAGTGGGAGGACGACCAGGACAACTACCGGGTGAACGAGGTCGCGATCAACTGGAACGCGCCCTTGGCGTTCCTGCTGGCGGCGGCTTTGTAGGGGGCAGGGGGAGGGAGCTTCGCGCCCTCCCTCCGTTCAGGCGCCGGGGGCGTGCTTGGAGGAGCCGGCGTCGAGGGAGAAGAACTCCAGCACGTCGTCGAGGCGGTCGGCCTCGTGGTCGCAAGCCTCGACCATCTTGACCTGACGAGCCTGGGCGTTGCCGATCCGCTCACGGAGGTGGGCGATCTCGGCTTCGAGGCGCGCGATCTCGCCCTCCGCCTTGTTCGCGTAGGCGGTGGCGTCCTCGGTGAAGTGGGCGGCGAAGGCGCCGAGGGCGGTGAGCTTGCGGCTGGCGTCGGCGACGACGGTCTCGGGAGTGACGCCGAGGGTCGCGCCCATCGCGTTGAGGGTGACCTTCATCGTGGCGCGTTTGGTCGCCATCGGCAGCTCCACGGGCAGGGAGGCGAGGATCTCCAAGGCCTGTTCGGCGGTGAAGGGCGTGGGGGCGAGTCCCGCCATCGCGTAGATCGCGTTGAAGTCGACGCTTCCGTCGGCCCGCTCGACGGGAGCGGACGGGGTAGCCGGGACCTTGATCTCGTCGAGGCTGGGGCCGGGCTGCTCGCGCGCGATCTGCTCCAGCGTCTTCGTCGCCTTCGGGGCGGGCGAGGGGGTGGGAGCGGGAGTGGTCGCGCCGGGAGGCGTCGGGAAGGGGGTCGAGGAGACCGGCACGTCGCCCTCTTCGGGTGCGATCAGGAAGCCTTTGACCTTTTTGAGAGCGTCGCTGAGGGGCATGGGATTTGGGCTCTGGGCGTTGGGCGATCGGGATCGACCCGCCACCCCATAGCCCGACGAACCTAATTGTACAGTCGTTCCGCGCCGGTTTCCAGGGCGGCGGTGTCGAAGGGCGCGACCTCCTCCAGGCGTTCCGTCAGGCTGTCGGTCTGGGAGACGACGCCCTCGACGTCGGCGAGGACCTGCTCGGGAGAGCGGGCGCGGATCTCGTCATTGATGAGGCCGAAGGTATCCTCCATCAGGCCGAGCTGGTGGCCGAGGTTGGTGAGGGTCTCCGCGATCCTTTCGACGTACTGGCCGCGGCGCGCGATCACCTCCTTGCGCTTCTCGAGGATGGCCGCCGTGTGCAGGTTCGACTCTTTGGCGACGGTCTCGTCGAGCTTCTCGATCTCGCGCCCGTAGCGCTTCTGGATGCGCTCGGCGGTCTCGCGCGCCCAGCCGTCGCCGGGTTCGAGCAGGATGCGCTCGTTGGCTCCCCGCACGGGCTTGTTCTCGACCTCCGCCAGAAGGTTGGCGAGGTAGGTGCGGAACTGGGCCTGCTTCTGGCCGAAGAGGAGGAACTTCTCCAGGAGGTAGTCGAGCTTACGGAGCACCTGGCGGTAGGGGCGGCGGTCGCCCCCCGTCTGGGAGTCGATCTGGCTCCGAACGTGTTCGAGGCGCAGGAAGCGGTCGGCGACCGTGCCCGCGAGCGAGGGCAGGACCTCCGCCTTCAGGCGGTCTCGGCGGCGGGCGACCTCCGCGTCGTACTTCGTCTCGACGCGCTCGGCGTACCACTTGGAGTCGGGAACGAAGAGGAGGTAGGCCGCTTCCGCCACGGCGCCGAGGATAAGGGGCAGAGGATTGAGCAACGCCGCCGACACCGCCACCAGCGACGCGAGACCGACGGTGTTGTAACCCTCCATGAAGGCGTCGCGAACGCGGTTGGGGCCTGGCATTGCGGAAGGTCTTAGGTTCTACCCTTTTGGGGCACTGGGTCGTGGGGCGTCGAGCCTTTGGTCTGGAAACCGACGCCTCATTACCCTACAACCTCGGAAACGCCTCCCGGATCTCCGCGAGCAGAGCCATGAACTCCCGGGTGGAGGTGATACCCTTCTGCCAGGCGAGGCCGCGTTGGACGAGGTTGTACTCGTGCTGGATGCGGGCGCCGGGAACGGCCTTGCCCTCCGCGTCGCGGTCGCGCCCGAGCATCAGGATGGTGTCCGAGACCTCGATTGCGGCCGTGATGTCGTGGGTCACGATCACGATGGTCTTCATCTCGTCGTGGGCCGCGACCTCCTGGATGAACTCGATCATCCGGGAGACGGCGAGGGGGTCGAGGCCGGAGAACGGCTCGTCCATGAGAAGCAGGGCGTCGCTGCACATGAACTGCTGGGCGATGGCGACGCGCTGCCGCATGCCGCCGGAAAGCTGCGCCGGGAACTTGCCCTCGGCGCCCTCCAGGCCGAAGCGAGCGAGGAAACTCCGCCCGGTTTCCGTCGCCTGGGCTTTCGACATCCCAACCTGACGACCGGCGACCACGAGGTTCGAGATCACGGTGCGGTGGTCGAAGAGGGGGTAGTGCTGGAACACGACGCCCACCCGGCCCCGCGTGACCGGCTCCTGGTCTGGGCCCACGAGAATCCGCCCGGAGTCCGGCTTGTCCAGCCCCGCCATGATGCGGAACAGGCGCGTCTTGCCCATGCCGCTGGGACCGAGGAGCGACACGACCTGACCCTGTTCCAGGCCGGGACGGACGACGTTGCGCACCTGCAAGGCGACGTCGCGGAGGATGGGCTTGCCCCCGAGATCGAGGTTCACACCCTCGATCTCGAGCAGGGTCTCCGCGTAGGAGTGTTCGAGCGGGGCCATCAGGCGCCTCTCCGTTCGAGCCGCAGGTCGGCGTAGGGGCAGAAGAGCCGCCGCAGGGCGCCGATGGCCCAGTCCTGGGTCATGCCGACGACGAGGATCAGGAGTTGGATCGCGAAGACCTCGGCGATGCCGAAGCGCTTCTGCTGGTTCAGCATCGCGGTGCCGAGGCCGCCCTCGGAGCGGACGATGCCCTCGACGAGGGTCAGCATCAGCCAGCCCATCGCCGCGTTCTGGCGCAGGACCTCGAACGCCTTATCGGCGGTTCCGAGCACCACGACCTCCCAGACGACGCGCCACTCCGACATGCGGAGGGAGCGGGCGTGGTCGAAGGCGTCGCGCGGGATCGCGGCGACGACGTCGGCCATCGACGTGACGAAGAAGGTCGTCATGCCGAAGACGAGGATCCAGAGCTTGAGGGGATAGCCGCCGCCGGTGATGAGGACGAACAGCAGGGAGAAGCCCGCCAGCGAGAGGAAGCGGCCCTTCCCCACCGCCTGGGCGATCGGGCGGAAGAACGGGACGACGGTCAGGTAGCTCAGCGTGAGGCCGATGAGGAGCATCCAGCCCATCGCGTGCAGGTTCAGGCGGAAGCTGGCGAAGAGGTCGGGCCCGAGCCCCTGCTCCAGCCAGAGGTTTCGCAGGGCGGCCAGGACCTCGTTCGGGCGCGGCAGGACCTGGAAGGGCGAGCGGAACCAGAGGAGGAGGAAGGCCGCGATCTGGCCTAGGACCAGGATGCGGAACGCGCCGGGGGAGACGGTGCGGTTGGGCTTGAAGATGCCGAGGAGGTCGCGCGTGGGGCGCGACCCGTGGGTGGTGTGGGTTTTCGCCCCCGCCACCTCGACGGGAGCCGGTCCTTCGTCAGCCATTGGTCTTGAGGACGATCTCGACGCGGCGGTTCTGCGCGCGGCCGGCGTTGCTGGAGTTCGGGGCTAGAGGCTGGGTGGAGCCGTGGGCGAAGACCTGGACGCGGTCGCCGAAGCTCGCGCCGCCTCGCTTCTGGAGCCAGCTCTTGACCGCGAAGGCGCGGCTCTCGCTCAGGTTCATGTTGGCCTTGGGGTCGCCGACGTTGTCGGTGTGGCCGTGGATCTCGACGGTGGCGCCGCTCGCGATGAGCAGGTCTCGTCGGAGCTGCTCCAAGTCGTGCGTCGCCGCCGGGGAGAAGGTCGCGCGGCCCGTGTTGAAGGGGATATTCCAACGGCGGCTGCTGAGGATGCGTCTCGTTCCGCCGGGTTTGGGCTTACCGCCCCCGCGGGTCGTGTCTTTGACGGCGGTAACGATGTCGCCCTTGCCGATCGTGGAAGCGAGGGGCTTGAGGTAGGAGGTGTCGACGATCCCGGACGCGGGCGGGAAGGAGGGCAGCATCGCGGGGTACTGCTGCTTCACGAGGTCGCCGAAGGCGGTGTAGGTCGCCTCGAACAGGTTCGCGGTGTTGCCGCCCATGCCGAAGGTGGCGAGGGCGTCGGCGACGCCGCCCGAGTAGGAACCGCCCAGCTCGACGTTCATGCCGGTCTTGTCGGGCTCGGTCACGCCCTTGTAGTAACGGGCCCAGTAGGCGGGGCCGGTGTCCTTCTCGCCGAAGTTCTTGTCGGCGATCTCGGTGGCGCGGTCGAACGCCTGCGGGTTGGACTTCACGGCGTCGCCGCCCTCGAGGAAGGCGCGGAGCATGCCGGTCACCCTCTCGCGGTGGCCCTTCATCCACTTGTCGATGCCGATGACGGTGCAGGGCATCTGGGTGGAGTACTCGCGGGTGGAGACGATGTTGGCGAGGCCGCCCTTCTTCGTGGCGACGTTCACGTCGCCGGGAGTCCAGGTGACGACGGAGTCGACGGTGACGCGCTTGGTCTCACCGGTGGGCTTGCCGTCCTTGACGACCTTGCGGATCTCGCTGTAGCCGGCGACGTACTTCTCGGCGGCGTCGAGGTAGTCGTTGGCGGCGACCCAGTTGAGGGCGTCGGGGTCGTAGGTCTTCTCGTCGGGGTTGTTCTTGAGGCCGTTGTCGCCGAGCCACTTGAGGGCGATGTTCCAGTCGCCGTCGCGCAGGTAGCCCGCGCAGACGCCGCCTTTGCTCGCCGCCGGCGCGTCCTTCCACTTGGGCGGGCCCATAAACTTGTCCTCGCCGCGCGAGTAGCCGATGGTGCCGACGACCTTGGCCTGGTACTCCGGTCCGAGGCGCTTCAGGGTGTTGTTCAGGCCCGCGAGGAACGCGGCGCCGCCGTCGCCCATGATGGTCACGAAGTGGGCTCCGGCGGTGGGGTTGTCGTCGCCGTTCTTGAGGGCCTGGGCGAAGGCGACGAGGGCCTCCTGCATCTTGGCCGGGTCGTCCTGCCGGGTCCACTTGACGTTCGCGCCGTACTTGCAGGCGAGGCTTCCCTGGGTGGACCGCTCGCCGCCGGTCGCGAAGAAGGCGCCGAGGTGGGCGTTCCAGGCCCAGTGGAGGATACGGATCTCGGGGAGGTTCGAGCAGCCCTCGCCCTCACCGGGCATCGAGACGTTCCGGACGACGACCGGGCCGCCTTCGACGGCGTCGTTCGACAGGTCGACCTTGACCGGAACGTTGGAGCCGCCCCCCTTGGCTTCGGGGGCGAGGCTTGCGAGGGAGCCGCCCTTGGCGACGAAAACACGGTAGCCGCCGTAGGCGATCCCGGCGATGAGGATGAGGGCGGCGATCTTGCCTGCCGTGGTGAGTTTGGCCATCTGGGTGTGTTTAGCCGAATCCTTTTCGGAGCTTCCGTGCCATCCGCGCTTTCGCGGGGCGTTGGCGCCAGGGGTCATTATAGCGACGGTTTCCACCCGGCGGGAGGGCCGGAGGGCCTAACCGCTTGTGTCCAAAGACCTAGCGACGGACGGACGGGCGTCGCAGGAGGGTTCGGCGCGTCGATTTTGCCCTTTCCACGAGAAAAAAGTCGGGATAAACGCGTTTTTTCGTGGGCCAGGGGGCGGCAAGGACCGGCGCAACGAGAGGGCGAGCAGAAGCCAGATGGAGCATAGGACGATGCTCTAACAGCGGAGACGCTCCGTGCCGATCCCACACCAACCGACGCGGTCGATCCGCCGCCCCGCTCGAGACGTCCTCCGGGCCTGCCGGACGCTTCTCGACATTCGTCGGTGGGTCAGATCGAATCGGATCGCATAGAGTTGCGTTAAGGCGGTGGCCTAGTTTGGTCCCGACGTACAATGGACGCGTGGTGAAGTGGGAGTACAAGATGATCCCGTTGACGGGCGCCTGGATGCCAACCCTCAACGAGATGGGAGAGGACGGTTGGGAACTCGCCTGGGTCTTTGGGCTTGATATCTTGCTCAAGCGGCAGAAAGCCTAGAGTCCGCCAAGTGTTTCAAACTAGCCCTCGACCCGACACTTCGAAAATAGTCCGAAAATCTTTTCCGGTGGACTTTGGTGGACTTTCTGCGCCCTCACAAGGATTCTTAGGTTCAAATGGTGGACTGGTGGACTTTCCCCCGGCGATTCCCCACTCTCTCGCGTAGCGCTCGGGCGGGAGCTATATAGCGCAAAGTCCACCAGTCCACCATTTGAACCTAGCTAGACCCGTATTTGGTGGACTTTCAGAGGAAAGTCCACCAGAAAAGAGTGTGGAAAAGTAGGCGAAGATTCCGCGTTGCAGGAATGTTTCGCGCCGGGATAAGCGGGAGGGTTTCGACTTGTTAGAAGGGGCGGTGACCACCTCTCATTCTTCCCGGCATGACCTTTCGGGCTCGTCGCGCATTGGCGCCGACGTCTTCTCTAGAAGAAGGGGAATCGGTCGGACGCCAGGATCACGGAACGGCCTCTTCCATGCGATCCCGCTTTCGGGGGCGAGCCGATCGGCGTATAGTGGAAACAAGATGATCGAAGTGCCGCAAGAGAGTCTGATGCGCTGGACCGTCGAGGACGTGCGGCGGATGATCGATTGCGGCGGCTTCGCGCATCCCGAGCGGTTCGAACTGGTCGAAGGCTTGATCCTGGAGAAGATGGGACAGAACGAACCGCATGCCGCCGCTTTGTCGCTTTGCATCGACGCCTTGCGGCTCGTGTTCGCGAACCACCGCGTGACTTCGGGAGTGCCGCTCTACCTTTCCAACGAGAGCGAGCCCGAGCCCGACGTGATGGTCACGGCTCCCGGCCTACGGCGCGGCACCCGCGCCGAGGACGTGCTTCTCGTCATCGAGGTGTCCGACACCTCGCTTCGCAAGGACCAGACGACGAAGGCCGCGCTCTACGCGAGGTACGGCATCCCGGAATACGTGATCGTGGACGTGACGAACCGCCGGGTCGAGATCCGGCGACGTCCAGAGGGCGAGGCGTGGGGTGAGACCCTCGTCCTCACGGAGAGCGGCGAGTTCACGCCGCTCGGGGCGAGCGGCGTGATCCGGGTGGCGGATCTGTTCGGGGAAGCAGAGATCTAAGTTCTCGGGGGGTTGAGGCAGCTCCACCGCCGTGAGAAGCGACGCCCCGTTTCGCGTTCGCTCGGATGCAGGTTTCCCATCCTTTGACCGCGTCGCCCCCACCCTGCCTTCCACCTGGGAGACGACGCCAGAGGACTCTTGCGCTGGAGTCTTCGCGTCGCCTCCTTCGGCGGACCCTCCCACCGGAATGGGGGAAGGCTTTTCGGAGCTAGCCGCCGCGGCGACCGAAGGCCGGAGCTTCGGCGGGAGCGGCGACGGTGACGACCGCCGGAGGATTGAGGATGCGGTCGATGGCGGCGCGGCAGTCCATCAGGTGCATCCGGGTCTCCTCGTCGGTGGTCTTCAGGAGAGCGCGACCGATGGTGGCGCGAAGCTCGCGCAGGTTGCCGGTTCCGACGGCCCGGAGGTCGTTGGGCGTGGCGTCTTGGGCGGTGAGCTTGACGCGCATCGTCTCCAGGTAGGCGCGCTGGAGGTTCCGGCGGTAGGGATCGACCTTCGGCGACGGGGTGGTCAGTTCGCTCCAGATCCCGGCCTGAAGGTCGTGGACCATCGCGCCGAGAGTGTAGGTCTTGCCGGGAGCGAGGCTCTGGGCGTCGAGCAGGCGCTGGACGCGCACGTCGCTCAGAAGGCTGTTGAGCAGGCCGACCTGGCCGTTCAACACTTGGTCCTGAACGCCCGCCGGACGGATACGGTACAGGATGTCGGGCAGGAGGAGGTCGGTCGGGGTGGCGAAGGCGCTGTCCGCGAGGAACCGGACCGCCTGGGCCTGCTTGGCGGCGGGCACGGGGGCGTAGACGGCGCCGCCGCGTCCCGCGTGGTAGTCGACCTGGGTCACGCCGCCGACGAGCTTGGCGACGTGGGCGAGTTCGCGCGCTCGTTGGGAGAGCAGTTCCCCGTACATCTCGCCGAGGAGGTCGTAGTCCTCGCCGTACTTCGTCGTCGCGGGGACGAGCATCTTGGCGACGCGGCCGAGGTTCTTCAGGCCGTAGGCCGTGGCTTCGATGGGATCGGAGCCGAGGTCCTCGGTCTGGACGGTCGGGTCGGACTGCGCGTTCGCGTCCTCGCCGCCGAATCGCAGGGTCGGGTCGGTCACCTGCTTGGCCGCGAGAAGGTCGAGGGCGGCTTTCTCGGCGTCGGGCTTAGCCGCGCCGAGCGGCTTGTAGCCCCACTCGATGGCGAACTTGTCGTACGGGCCGATGATGGGGACGAGGTTCGCCCCGTCGCCGGGCTGGGCCACGTAGTTGAAGCGGCCGTAGTCCATGATCGAGGCCTCGTCGCCGTACCGGTCCGTAAACGCCTTGTCGCGAAGCTGGGCGACGGTGTAGGCGGAGCTGGCCTTGTGGTTGTGGCGCAGGCCCAGGGTGTGGCCGACCTCGTGCGAGACGACGTACTGCATGATCCGGCCGACGAGCGGCTCGGGAAGGGGCAGCTTGGCGGCCTGAGGGTCGAGGGGACCGACCTGGGTGAAGTACCACGTCTGGCCGAGCTTCATGACGTTGTGCCAGACGACGATGTGGGCCGAGAGGATCTCGCCGGTCCGCGGGTCGCTGATGTGCGGCCCTTGCGCGTTCTCGGTGGGGGTCGGCGCCCAGCGGATCACGCTGTAGCGGGCGTCCTCAGGGTCCCAGTCGGGATCGTTCGGGGCGTCCTCGCACCGGATGGCGTTCTTGAATCCCGCGGCCTCGAAGGCGACGTTCCAGTCCTCGACCGCCTTCTTGAAGTAGGGGTGGAGGAACTCGGGCACCTCACGCGAGATGTAGTAGACGATCGGCTTGACGGGCTCGGAGAGCGCGGCGTTCGGGTCCTTCTTCTCCAGGCGGTAGCGGGCGATGTAGGACTTATCGACGACCCGGTTCTCGGGGGCGCCGTAGAGGGAGAAGTCTTCGGTGAAGTAGCCCACGCGGGAGTCGAACTCGCGCGGCATCATGGGCTTGTCGGGAAGATTGACGAGGCTGTAGTGGACGAGGGCGGTCACGCTGCCGCCGCCGCCCGCGCGGCGGGGTCCGCCGGGGCCGGTCGCCGGGGCGGCCGCACCGCCGCCCGCGAAGGTCATGAGCGACTTGACCTCGACGTTGGTCGGGAACGCCTTGACGCGGTCGATGTAGGAGCGGGTGGCGTCGACCGCGCCGCCGCCGAGGGCGCCGCGGACGCTGAACTCCGTCGGGTCGCCCGTGAAGAAGCGGGTGACGTCGACGACGACGGCGTCGTTCTTGCCCTCGGCCTCGACGTTGAAGGCGGCGACGATGGGCTCGAGGGTGGCGGCCTGGACGGCGCGGGCGATGGCGCCGGTTCCTTCAGCGCGCACGGAGTAGTCGACGAGGCGCAGGTACACCACGTTGCCGCGCCGGGTCCAGCGCACGACCTTGTGGCCCGCCTGGGTGCCGCCGTAGCCGCCGGTGGGGGTGCCTTCGATCTCGACGGCGAGGAGCATCTCCCGGTTCAGCGCGTCCTTGGGGATCTCGAACAGGACGCGATCGTCGATGCGGTGGACGGTGAAGACGCCGAGGTCGGACTTCGCCTCGGCGGTGACGACCTCGTCGTAGGGCCGGGGCCCGGCGTTGCGCGGCGCGCCGCCGCGCCCGCCGTTCTGGGAATTTTGGGGAGTCTGGGCGGGTTCGCCGGCGGGCGAGGTCGGCTGGGTCGGCCGTGGGCGGCGAGGGGTTTGGGGCGGGCCCTGCGGCGGCGTTTGGGGCGGCGTCTGGGCGAGAGCGAAGGGCGCGACGGCCAGGGCGGCCAGAACCGGCAGAAGGCGAGGCGGGGAGATCGACATAGGATGACGTGCATCACCCTAGTAAAACATAGGGTTTACCCCTCTATCTTACCGGCTACCATCCCTTATGGGAGCTTGGATCGTCTTCAGCCGAGAGGCCCTCCGCAAGCTTCGCATACGCCTACAACCCTTCGGGTTCGCTTAGAAGCGGGCTTTCGAAGGATGAGAGCTTCTCTCGCCCCCACGGAGGAGGCGGCTACAACGCTTCGCGTTACGGGTTCGGCCTAGAAGAGGCTTTCCTGTTCGTCGGCGGGGTTCGGGGCGGGTTTGGGAGCGCCTTCGGGTCTTTGTCCCTTCGCGAGGAGCTGCGCGGCCTCCCAGGCCTTCTTGATGTCGGCGACGAGAAGCGGGTAGCCGCTGTCGTCGCCCGCGCTCTGTTGGCGCAGGATGTAAGCGGGGTGAAGGGTGGCGATGGCGGTCTTCGCGAACTCGCAGGGAAAGTAGAGGCCGCGCTCCTTGGTGATCGCGAAGTTCTTCTTGATCAGGTTCTTCGCGCTCGGGGAGCCGATGCACAGGACGACCTTGGGGGCGACGAGGCCGAGCTGGGGGACGAGCCACTGGCGGCAGGCCTGGGTCTCCTCCTCGGTGGGCGGGCGGTTCTTGGGCTTGCCGGTGGACCAGTCGGCGGCGCGGCACTTCACGGTGTTGGTGATGTAGACCTGGCCTCGTTCCAGACCGGCCTCCTTGAGGGCCTTGTCGAGGAGCTGGCCCGATCGGCCGACGAAGGGACGGCCCATCTTGTCCTCCTGCTCGCCCGGTCCCTCGCCGACGAGCACGAGGGGCGACTCGGGGTCGCCCTCGCCGAACACGACGTGAGTGCGGTGGTTCGCGAGGGGGCAGGCGAGGCAGCCTTGGGACGCTTGCCGAAGCTCTTCGAGGTTCATGCTTTGGAGGCTTCTACGAGACGGTCGTAGCTTTCGTGCAGATCCTGAGGCATCACGCGCACGTCCCCGATGCTGGTCATAAAGTTCGTGTCGCCGTTCCAGCGGGGCACGACGTGCCAGTGGAGGTGCTGCGGGATGCCCGCGCCCGCCGCGCGGCCCATGTTCACCCCGAGGTTGAAGCCGTCGGGGTTGTAGGCCTTCCGCACCCAGGCGACGCCCTTGGCGACGAGCTGGTTGATCTCCAGCAGCTCGTCGTCGTCGAGCTCGGTGATGTCGGCGATCTTCCGGTAGGGGGCGACGAGCAGATGGCCGTTCGTGTAGGGGAAGGCGTTCATCATGGCGAACGCCTTCACGCCTCGGTGGAGGATCAGGTTCTTGCGGTCGTCGTTCTCGGCGGGCAGGTCGACGAAGATGTCGTTCCCGTGCCCGGTTCCGGTTTCCGGCCGCTCGATGTAGGCCATGCGCCACGGGGCCCAGAGGGTTTCCGGCATGGCGTCAGGTTACCGGGTCGCGTCGCCTTCGGGTCGTTCCGCCCGGGATGGGAACGGCCAAGACGCTCGCGCGAGCTTCGCACGCGGCTACACGCCTCGCGTCCCGAGTCCGTAACGTTCGGGATAGCCGCAGAAGTTTGTATACTGGACGCGGCCCATTGGACGGGCCGTTCCGGAGTCCCAAGGATGAAGACCAGCGCCCGCAAGCCGCGCGTGGCCGCCGCGCCGCCGCCCTCCCACCGTACGCTCGACGTGGCGGGGATCCTGACGCTGGCGGGCGCCCTGGTCGTGCTCGTCGCCCTGATCACGCCCAACTCGGGCCTGTTCGGTTCTCTGCTCGGAGGGCTGTTCACGACCCTGTTCGGACGCGGCGCCTGGGCGGTCCCGCCGCTCCTGATGCTCCTCGGGATGGCGATCCTGCGCGGTCGCGGCCTCGCGCTGACCCACCTGGGCGCAGGGCTGGGGCTCCTGTTCGTCGCCCTTCTCGGCGCGCTCGCGCGGGATCGGGCGGGCGACTTCTTCGATCCGACCCTCATCGCGGGGAGCGGCGGCTACGTCGGCGCGATCCTCGGCTGGGCGCTCGCGAGCCTCTTCGGGGCGGGCAAGGCGATCGGTCTCGCCGCCCTCGGCATGGTCGGCCTCGTGCTCTGCGTGGACATTCCATTGCGGGAGTTGGCGGCGAAGGCTCCGCGTCCGAAGCTTCCGCCGCGTCCCGTACGCGCCCCGAGGCCGGTGGCGGTCGAAAAGCTGAAGCCGATCCCGGCTCAGGGTTCCATCTCCGGGACGAACCCCGTTCCGGTCCAGAGTGAGGAAGGACGGCTGAAGTCGGTGCGCAAGCCCCGGACCCCGGCGCCGTCTCCCGCCTACGATCCGTTCGACGACGTCGAGCCGCGGACGGTCGTTCCCGAGCCGGTGACCCTGTCGCCGGCGACGGTCTCGCCCACGACCGTCGCCGCCCCGCCGCCCAAGGCGGAGACGAAGGTCGAGACGCCGAAGAAAGGAGCCAAGAAGGGCGAGGAGGAGGCCGCGCTCGACCCCGAGATCGCGGAGCCGAAGGAAGGCTACGCCCTGCCGCCGATCGCGCTGTTGCAGGAGGCTCCGCCCGGAGCGAGCCGGGACGCGAGCGACACCCAGCGACAGATCGAGACGCTCCAAGGGACCCTGGAGCAGTTCGGTATTTCCGGGCGCGTCGTGGAGGTCGCGGCGGGACCGACGATCACGCGGTACGAGGTGAACCTCGGGCCCGGCGTGAAGGTGAGCCGCATCACCGCCCTCGCGGACAACATCGCGATGGACATGGCGGCCTCGCAGGTGCGCGTCGAGGCGCCGATCCCCGGCAAGTCGGCGATCGGCGTCGAGGTTCCGAACCTCGTGCCGTCGATGGTCTCCCTAAGGGAGCTTTGCGACGAGCCGACGTTCCGCAACCACCCGTCGCGCCTGATCGTGGCCCTCGGGCGGGACGTGAGCGGACAGGCTCGGTACGCCGACCTGACGAAGATGCCGCACCTGCTGATCGGGGGTGCGACGAACTCGGGCAAGTCGATCGGCCTCGCGACGCTCATCACTTCCCTGCTGATGCGCAACACGCCGAAGGACGTGCGGCTCGTGATGATCGACCCTAAGCGGGTCGAGCTGACCCTTTTCGATCGCATCCCGCACCTGATGTGTCCGGTCATCAAGGACGTGAAGGAGGCGGCGGGGGTGCTGCGGGCGGTGTGGCGCGAGATGGACCGTCGCTACGACCTGTTCAGCGAGCACGGCTGCCGCAACATCGACGGCTGGAACGCGCAGGCGAGCTTCCAGGACCGGATGCCCTACATCGTGGTGGTGATCGACGAGCTCGCAGACCTCATGCTCCAGTGCGGGGCGGAGGTCGAGACGGTGATCGTGCGCCTGGCGCAGCTCGCCCGCGCGGTGGGCATCCACATGGTGATCGCGACCCAGCGGCCTTCGGTGGACGTGATCACGGGCCTCATCAAGGCGAACATCCCCTCGCGAATCGCCTTCTCCGTCGCGTCGTACATCGACTCGCGGACGATCCTGGACATGAAGGGGGCGGAGGCGCTGATCGGCAAGGGCGACATGCTCTACAAGCCGATCGACGCGATGAAGCCCGTGCGCGTCCAGGGCTGCTACGTGTCGGAGAAGGAGATCGGCCTGATCTGCCGCCACTGGCGCGAGCAGCAGGCTCCGGAGTACACCATCGAGCCCATCGAGGCGGAAGGATCGGTGGGCGACGCCCGCAAGGAGGGCGGGGACTTCGGGGAGGAGACGGACCCGCTGTGGGAGGACGCCGTCCGGTGGGCGGTCGACCGGGGCCAAGCCTCGACCTCGATGCTCCAGCGCAAGTTCTCCATCGGCTTCCAGCGCGCCTCGCGCCTGTTGGACATGATGGAGGAGCGGCAGATCGTGGGTCCGCGCGACGGCCCCCGCCCGCGCGACGTGCTCCTCAACCCCTTGGAGGTGGACGCGCTGTTCAACGGCGGGCAGGTGGGTCCGAAGTACGACGTCGGCCCGACGATCGGCGACGGGCTGGACGAGGAGTAGCGCACCCCAGAGGGTTCTCGAGCGTCTGAACCCTGTATGCTGCTCTCCGCGCTTCTGCTGGCCTCGGCGCCGGACTTCGCGACCCGGCTTTGGCGGGCGCTGCCGACCGATCGGGGCAACGTGGTCGTGTCGCCCGCGAGCGTCGAGGCGTGCCTGGGCCTGCTGATCCCGGCGACGGGAACCTCCTCGAAGGGGGCCTTGGCAAAGACGCTCGGGACGAGCGCCGGGGGACTCGACGCCTACGGAACGGGGCTTCAGAAACGGATGAAGGCGTGGACGGTCGGGGGCGAGACGACGGTGGCCAACGCGGGCTTCTTCGCGGAGGCTCCCCGCCCGAGCTACGTGGCGGCGGCGGCCAAGTACGGGGCGACGGTCGAGCGGCTCAAAGGCTTGGCGCAGGTCAACGGGTGGGTCGAAGAAGAGACGAAAGGACGCATCCCCAAACTGTTCGAACGGCTCTCTCCGGCCACCCACGCGGTCCTCGTGAACGCGATCACCTTCGATGGCGACTGGACGACCGCCTTTCCAAAGGCGGCCACCGAGAAGGCGACTTTCGGCGGCTCCCGCACGGTGGACCTGATGCACCTAGTCCGGACTCGCCTGTCCTACGCCGAGGGGAGAGATTTTCGGATGGTGCGGATCCCCTACAAGGGCGGACAGACCGTCATGTCGGTCCTGCTCCCCAAGGAGGGCGATCCGGCCAGGCTGCTACGCGACGCCGCGTGGCGGTCGGTCGAGGGGACGAGCCACACGGTCGACCTCTCCCTTCCCCGCTTCACGGTCCGGAGCGCCCCCCAAGTGGAGGACGCGTTGAAAGCGATGGGGCTCGCGCCGCTTTTCGCGCGGATCGACCTCAGCCCGGCCCTACCCGGCGGCGCGCACGACGCCATCGACCAGATCGTCCACCGGACCTACGTGAAGGTGGACGAGACGGGCACCCAGGCCGCCGCCGCGACGGGGATCGCGATGCCGCGCTCGATGCCGTCGCGCCCGGACCGGGTCGTGTTCCGGGTGGACCGCCCGTTCGCCTTCGCGATCCAGCGGGCCGAAACGGGCGAGATCCTTTTCCAAGGCGTGATCCGGGAACCCTAGGGGCGGTCCCTCTGATGTGGGAGTGCGCGAACCCGTTCGCGCCTTGACTTTCGCGCGGAGCGCGGACGACCTTGGGTAAAACGCCGCCATGCACTCTTGGCCCCACGCACCGTCGCGTCAGGTGGACCATCCCGGAAACTATATTCTGACCGCTGGCACGTGCGGCAAACAGCCGTTTTTCAATACTCCCGAGAAGCGCGATCTGCTCGAACGCTGGCTTCTAGATACGCTCGATGAGTTCGGCTGGCAGGTTCAGGCCTGGGCGGTTTTCGATAATCACTACCATTTCGTCGGTCTCTCGCCGGAAACCGGCCTGGGGCTTACCGAACTCACCCAGCGCGTTCACCGGGGAAGCGCGAGAGACTTGAACAAACTCGATGGCGTTCCCGGCCGTTCCGTCTGGTATCGAAGTTGGGACACGCGGATCACCCACGAGAGGAGCTACCTCGCGCGGCTGGCCTACGTCCATTCTAACCCCGTGAAGCACGGCCTGGTCGATGATCCGCGCGCCTATCCGTGGTGCAGCGCAGAGTGGTTCTGGACGCAAGCTCACGGGCCATTCCGCGACTCGGTCCTGTCGTTTCAGACCGACCGAGTCAACGTGTTCGACCCTTTCTAGCGCGCTCCGCGCGAAAGTCAAAGCGCGGACAGGTCCGCGCACTCCCACACTATTGGCCTTTGAACGGGGTTTCGCTCAGGAAGACCCGGTAGCCCTTGATCCGGCCGTTCTCGCCCTCTTGGCGGGGGAGGACGCGGATGCCGGAGAGGTCGACGACGCGGCCCAGGTCGATCACGATGCGGTGCGGCAGGGGGGCGGCGCCGTCGGAGTAGTTCGAGTGCCAGAACGTGGTCGGTTGCAGGTCGAACACGTTGTTGGCGCTGCCGTTCTCCGCATCGAGTTCCTCACTGTCGGCGTAGGCGACCTTCCAGTCCTGGCGCGGCAGGTCCTTGCCGTCGGCTCCCACCGCCCACAGCTCGGCGAGCGAGGCGTAGGTTCCTTCGCCGTGCTCGCTCACGACCTCCAAGCCGAGGTAGCGGCCCCGTCCCTTGAAGGGAGCGGTCTGCGGCGCGGCGCCGTCGGGCCACTCGCCGGACGCGACGGGCGCGGCGCCCGCGAACTCCACGTTCTGGTCTTTCGTGCGGTTGCGCCCGGCGGTGGGGGCGCGCTGGATGGCGTCGAGGATCGGGACGTCGAGCCCTTGGATCGTGGGGACCACCGAGCCCAGGGGACCTTCGTCGAGGACGACGACCTCGTTCGCTCCCTTCTTCAGCCACACGCCCGGGAGGAACAGCGTCTGCTGGGGACCGATCTTCCAGAAGCGGCCGAGGTTACGGCCGTTGACCCAGACGTAGCCCTTGTTGAAGCCGCGCGTGTCGAGGAAGGTGTCGCCGGGGGTCGGAACCTGCAGGGTTCCGCGGAAGAAGACCGGACCGGAGATGGCTCCGGGGACGGAGGCGTAGCCCGTCTTCGGCGGCTCGGCGAGGGGATACTGGAAGTGCGACCAGCCCTTGAGTTCGGCGTCGCCCAGGCGGATGGGCCCTTCGAGCCCCTTTCGCTCGTCGGGGAGCGCGCCGCCGAAGTTCACGCGGGAGTGCGCCTCGACGAGGACGCTGACGATGGCGTTCGCCCGCGGAACGTCGATGGCGATCGTCTTCTGGTTCAGGCGACGGTCCATCGTGCCCTGGAGAACGCCGTCGACGTAGACGGTCGCGTAATCCATCAGCCGTCCGACGCTCAGAGTCTGCTTGCCCGCGGTGGGGACGGAAGCCTCGTAGCGGATCATGCCGTAGGCTTGGTCCAGATCCTCGAACGACTTGGGCTCGGGGTTGAAGCGGCCCGCCTTCTCCAACGGAAGAAGCGGCTGGCTTTCCGTGAGGTGGACCATGGCGACCTTGATGGGCTTGGGGGCGGTGGGCGCCGGCGGCAGGGGGGCCGGGCTGTACTTCTGCATCAGGTCCCGGAAGGCGACGTACTTGGGGGTGACGCGGCCCGACTCGTCCAGCGCGGAGTCGTAGTCGTAGCTCGTCACGTCCAGGTCGTAGGTGTTCGCGCCGCCGTTGGAGCCGGGCATGAAGGCCCAGTTGGTGCCGCCGTGGAACATGTAGAGGTTGAAGGAGACGCCGTTCTGAAGGCACCACTCCAGGTCCTTGAGGTTGTTCGCGACGCTGCTCCGCTGGTGTCGCTTGCCCCACTGGTCGAACCAGCCCGCCCAGTACTCGCCGATCATCCGGGGGCTGCCGGGGCGGAACTTCGCGAGTTCCGCGAAGGCTCCGGGCGCGCCGCCGCCGAAGTTGATCGTCGCCGGGAGGCCCGGGAGGGCGCCGCCGCCCAGAAGGTTCTGCGAGGGGCCGTCCGACGTGAAGAGCTGCCCCTTGAAGCCGGCCTTGAGGAGGGCGTCGCGCACACCGGCCATGTAGACGTGGTCGTTTCCGTAGGAGCCGTACTCGTTCTCGACCTGGGTCATGATGATCGGGCCGCCGTTCTGGAGGAGCAGGGGCTTCAGCTCCTTGCCCAGCCGGGTGAAGTAGGCCTGGGTGAGGGCCATGAACTTCGGATCCTTCGAGCGGACGCGCATCGTGCGGTCCTTGAGGGTCCAGGCGGGGAGGCCGCCGAAGTCGAGCTCGGTGCAGATGTAGGGACCGGGGCGCACGATCACCTTGAGGCCCTCCTCGCCCGCGATCTTGACGAACTTCGCCACGTTGAGGTTGCCCTTGAAGTCCCATTCGCCGGGACGGGGCTCGTGCAGGTTCCAGAACGCGTAGGTGCAGACGGTGTTCAACCCCATCGCCTTCGCCGCCCGCAGACGGTCGCGCCAGCAGGCCTCGGGAATGCGCGGATAGTGGATCTCGCCCGAGTGGATGGCGAACGGCTTTCCGTCGAACTCGAAGTGGTCGCCGACGGCGGCAAAGGTATGCGGCGCCACGAGGGCGAGCGCGGAGAGGAGCATCGAGAGACAGCTTAGTCGAAGCCGCGCCCCGGGCGCGACGCTGAAGACGTTTAGCATAGACGGAACGCGTAGAAGTGGGATGGAGTTCTCCTCGGCGCGTTCGCTCACGGATTTCCTGCGCCACCATCGGGAGCACATCGCGCGTCTGGCGGAGACGGGGGAGCCGGAGGCGCTGACGGTAGCGGGGCGGCCGGAGGTCGTGGTGCAGGCGGTGGAGAACTACAGCGCGCTCGCCGAACGTCTTCGCTATGTCGAAGGCGCCCTCGGACTCTGGCAAGCCCACGCCCAGGTCGTCTCGGAGCGGACGCACGACTGGGAGACGGGCCTTTCGAGGCTCCGAACGAAGCATGGCCTGTCGCCTTAGGATCACCGACCTCGCCCTCGCGGACCTCGACGCGATCATCGAGGAGTCTCGGGTCCGCAGCGCGCCGAGCGTCGCGGCGGAATGGCTGGGCGGTCTGGCGAGGGCGGTCGCGACGCTCGCCGAAAGTCCGATCGGAGAAGCGGCGCCCGAGGGCGCGGAGACGGACTTCGCCCCTCGCCAGATCGCGTACCGTTCCCACCGGGTGTTGTTCGCGGTGGGCGAGACGACGATCGACGTTCTGCGGATCTACCAGGGGGCGGGGCAGAGCCTTACGCTGAACCTGTTTCGGGGCGGAGAGAGTCCCACCTGAGCCGTCTCTAGAAGACGATCTTGATCCGCTGATCGTTGAGGTCCAGCTTTCCGACCTCCTTCATCGTCGCCTTGTCGATCTTGTGGACGATCCCAAGGCGCACGATGTCGAGCGCCTTCGCGTCGGATGTGACGACCGTCGGCTCGACAGACGGAGCGGGTGGTCCCTGGGTCAGGAGGCTGTAGTCCGTTGGGTCGGGACCGCTGAGGAAGATCCCGTTCGGGACGATCTCGTCGATGCCTCCCCGTACCCGGACGTGGGCGCCCACCTGGCGGAGCACGACGCTGAGGGCGTCGTCGAGGACGAGCCCCCGGAAGTCGGCGCGGACGGTTCCCTTCACGTCGGGCGAGACCGTGTAGGAGACGCCGACCTGCTTGAAGACGGTCCGCAGCGCCTCACGCACATCGACGTTCCCGACCTTGAGGTCGGCGGCCCCTGCGGCCGGAATCTGACCGAGGGCCAGGAACGAGAGGGCGGCTAAGGCGCCTGTTTCAGGAGACGTACGCTCAAGGAAGCGACGAACGACACCGGGGGATGAACCCCGGCGCACACTCCCTTACTTTTGCCGGGCGGGCAAGGCCTCTCTTGTCCATTCCGCCGCAGGTTTCGGCGCCTAGTCGAAGCGCCGTCATCCATCTACCGACAATACACAGGGATGGCAGCCCTTTTGGCCGCGCTGGCTTGTTTAAGCCTTGCTTCGGCGCCGACCGCCCCTTTGGAACCGCAGGCGACCACCTCGCTCCAGAAGGCCCAGCAGAGCCTTCTCTCCGGTGACCGGGGACGCGGGCTCGCGACCCTCGACAGCCTTGTGATGAGCGACGGCGTCACCGTCGCGCTGGAGTCGGACAACCTCCCGGGGGACGCGGTCGCGCGCGGCCTCGATGCGTGGAACTCCGCGCTCGGGGAGCGGCCTTTCCGGCTCGTTCCGGCGGGCGCCAACGCCGACGTGGTCGTGCGCTTCGTGCCCTCCATCAACGAGGCGAACGGCGACGCGCAGGGCTACGTCAAGGCGCGGCGAGAGATGTCCTGGAGTTCCGCGACCCACGCCTACCGCCTGCGCGCTACCATCCTCGTGCGCGACAACGCGATGGGCCGCAAGCTGAGCGCCAACGAGATCACGTCGGTGGTGGCCCATGAGGCGGGACACCTGCTCGGCCTCGCCGACGTGCCCAGCACGGACCGCCTGATGGGACCGATGATCCTCGGGCGACCCAATCTCGGACCGACGGGCGGCGAGATCGCCGCCATTTCGCAGTACCGGGCCTCCATCCGGCAGAGCTACCCAAAAACGGTAGACAAAAGGTAACCTCGAAAGGTGATCGGAAGGCTTCGCGGCACGCTGATTGAGGTCGAGGGAGGCCGCGCCCTCGTGGAGTGCGGCGGAGTCGGGTACGAGGTGCAGGTCCCCGATTCGGTGGGCGCGCTCCTCGCGCCGGATACCGAGGTGGTTCTGCTTACCCGCCAGACCTTCCGGGAGGACGCGGTCGTTCTCTACGGATTCACGGAGCCCTTCCAGAGGCGCCTGTTCGACCTCCTCGTCACCGTCACCGGCTGCGGCCCGAAGGCGGCGATGGCCCTGATCGGCCAACTGGGTGAGGACGCGGTCGCGACCGCGATCCTCGCGCAGGACGCCCGCGTCCTGCGCCGCGCGACCGGCGTGGGCGCGAAGCTCGCGGAGCGCATCCTGCTGGAGCTGAAGGATAAGATCCAGGAAGAGTCGTTCCTGCGAAAGGTCGGGGCCGCCGCCCGGCCCACGAAGAAGGCCCCGACCGACGACGAGCTCGTCGAGGCGCTTCTCGCCCTGGGCTACCGCCGCAACGAGGCGGAGGGCGCCGCCGAGCGGGCGCGCGACCAGGCGACCGACGTTCAGGGCCAGATCCGGGCGGCCCTCACCCTGCTCACGAAATAGAGCGTCACAATCCCTCTGTCGATGCGCCGCCTCGCCTTTCTTCCCTTTCTCCTTCTCGCCGCCGGCGCCCGCGCGCAACTCGTGTGGGAGAAGCCGCTCGCGCCGGGACTGACCTACCGCGAGGAGGTCGACCGGGTCGTGCCGCGCGTGATCCACGTTCTGAGGATCACGCCCGCGTCGCCCGCCGTCCGGCTGACGATCGAGCCGACCGGCGGGGCGATCAACGAGGCGGCGAGCGGTCCGACCGGGCGGACGACGGTCGGTCAGGCCGCCTCGCGGTCGGGAACGTTGGCGGCGACCAACGGCGACTTTTTCGTGGACGTCGCGAAAGGCTGGACGGGGCACCCCTTGGGGCTGATGGTGCGCGACGGCGAGCTCGTCGCCACGCCGAACCCAAGGCGGTCGGCCCTCGCGTGGGGACCCGAGGGGGTCGCCTTCGGAAAAGCGGAATGGAAAGGGACGGCGGGTTCGATCGCCCTAGGTGGCGTCAACCGTGCGCCTGGCGCGAACGAGGTCGTGCTCGACACTCCTATCGCGGGACAGGCGATCGGAAGCGCGGACGCGACGTTCGTCACGCTCCGGCTCGGCGAGACGCTGGCGCCCACGGGAAAGGCGACGGCGACGGTGCGGTCGATCGGAGGGCGGAACCGGCCGGTCGAGAAGGGCACGGCGGTTCTCGTCGGGCGCGGAGCGAAGGCGGAAGGGCTGAGAGCCCTGCGTAAGGGCGATACGCTGACGGTCACGACCCAGACCACGGGCTTCGACTGGAACAAGTACGACCGGGTGGTGAGCGGCGGGCCGATGCTGGTCCAGGACGGAGAGACCGCCATCGACGACGAGGGCTTTCCCGCCGACTCGTTCGTCAAGGCTCGGCACCCGCGAACGGCGATCGGGCGCACCGCCCAGGGCGACCTGCTGCTCGTCGCGGTGGACGGCCGCTCGCCCGTCAGCGTGGGCGCGAGCCTCGCGGAGTTGGCGTCGATCCTGCGACGGCTGGGCTGCGTCGAGGCGATGAACCTCGACGGCGGCGGCAGCACGACGCTCGCCGCCCTTGGCCTCACCCTAAACCGCCCCAGCGACGGCAAGGAGCGGCCCGTCGCGAACGCCCTGGTGGTACGCGGCGACTCGCCCTCGCCCGTTTTCGGGCCGCTCAAGCTCGTCGTTCCGGCGACGGTGCGCGACGGCGACGACGCCCGGGTCGTCGACGCGCAGGGCCATCCCGTGCCCAACGCCCGCGTTCTCTGGTCCGCCACCGGCGCGGTCTGGATGGACCAGGGCGGACGGCTTTCGGCGCTCGCGTCAGGAACGGGCGTCGTGCGAGCGGCGGTCGACGGTCAGGTGCTGGTAGCGAAGGTCACCGTATCCGCCAAACTTCCGCGTGCATCGAAGAAGTCGGAATAGCTCCGGTTCCTTAGGCGATCGCCACGTAGGTACCCTCTTGCCATGCGGACGCTGGTCACCGGCTTCGGTCCTTTCGGGAGCGTGACGGACAACCCTTCGGGAAGGCTCGCGGAAGGGTGCGGACGACCGTTCGAAATCCTGGAGGTCGCCTACGAGGCGGCGGACGCGTTCATCCAGGGGCTCAGTCCAGAGCGTTTCGACACGCTCCTCATGCTTGGAGTGGCGGTCTCCCGCGAACGGATCACCCCGGAGCTTTTCGCCCGAAACTGGCGCGGCGACACGCCGGACGTGCGGGGCAAGGCCCTTCCCGGCCCCATCGAAGAGGGCGAGCCGCTTCTGATCGAATCGACGCTCTGGACGCCCCACCTTCTCGCCGGGCTCGAGGTGGCCGACAACCTCCGCACGAGCCTGGACGCGGGAAGCTATCTCTGCAACTATCTCTCCTACCGCGCCCTGCGCCATTTCCCGGCGAAGCGCGTCGGCTTTCTTCACGTTCCCCCGTTCGAGAAAATCGCCCAGGAGGGGCAGAAGGAGATCTTGGCGGACGTGTTGAAGCGGATCGAGGCTTAGCCGGTGACGGCGAGAGCCTCTTCCATGCGCTCGATCGCCTGATCGTCCTTCTCCGGCCAGATCTCGAACTCGCCGCTTCCGCCGAAGCGCGAGATGCGCCATTTGCCCGCGATCATCGCGCCGTCCCAGACGCCTTTGTAGTCGACAGGATGGCTCGGGTAGGTCTTGACGAACCCCACGATCCCCCCTTCTTCCGAAAAGCTTCCCCGGATCGTGAACGCTCCAACCCGGTCGCTTCCCTCTCCTTCGATCGTTCTGTCGCCAAAACGAAGCGTCAAGCGCATTTCGCCACGTTCGCGCCGCTGAACCCAAAAGCCGACCCACGAGCCGGACAGATCACGAAGATTCCTCATACCGCCTCCAACTCACGTTCCATCGATTCCATGACCTGTTCCTCGTCTTCGGGCCACATCTCGAAGGTTCCGAACTCGCCGTGGGCGAGGGGGCCGATGGTGGAACGGCCCGCCATGAAAGCGCCGTTCCAGCGTCCGTCGTAGCGAACGAGCAACCAGGGGTAGGCCTTCACGATGTAGACGCCATCGCCGTCGACCTCACCTTCCAAGGTGAAGGGACCGTCGAGATCCGAACCGCCGCCCGTGATGCGGTCACCGGAGAAACGAAGCGAAAAAGCCATCGTTCCCCGGAGCGACCGCTGGACCCACGTGCCCTTCCAAGGGCCCGAGCAATCGCGAATGTCGCGCACGGATCTACCGGTTGGTCACGACTCGGGGCGAATCGGCTCCGAGACCGACCGCCTTGAAAAGCGGAACGGAAAGGAAGGCGACCGCGAGGACGCCGACTCCGCACACGACGAGGGTCGCGCGGGAGGCGGGGGCCACCTTCCCGACGTTGTCGCCTGCCGCATCGACGAACGGCGCGCGGGCGAGCCGCAGGTAGTAGACGACGCTCAGCGCGGAGGTCAGGGCGAGCACGATCGCGAGCGACGGGATCTCGGCCCGGAGGGCGTCGCCGAGGACGTAGAACTTCCCGAAGAATCCGCCGAGCGGGGGGAGGCCGATCAGCGAGAGGGCGAAGAAGGCGAGCGCGCCCGCCGCGAGGGGCGAGCGGCGGGCGAGGCCGCGCAGGTCGTCCAGGTCGGTAGGCTCTTTCTCGCCCCGCGCGCCAAGGCCGACCACGACGAGCGCGCCGATGGTGGTCAGGACGTAGCTGAGAAGGAAGAACACCATGCTCTCGGGGCCGACGTCGGCGGGCCGCTTGGCGTGGGCGATGATCGCGACCACCACGTAGCCCGCTTGAGCCACGGACGAGTAGCCAAGGATGCGCTTCACGTCGCGCTGGGCGAGGGCGGCGACGTTGCCCACGACCATCGTCAGGACGGCCAGGAGTCCCACCGCCGGGGCCCACTGCGCGAACGCGCCGCTGTAGACGTCGAGAACGCGGTAGAGCGCGCCGAGGGCGGCGACCTTCGAGCCGGTCGCCATGAAGGCGGTCACGTTCGTCGGAGCGCCCTGGTAGACGTCGGGCGTCCACTGGTGGAAAGGGGCCAAGGAACTCTTGAACGAGAGGCCGACGAGCATCATGCCGAGGCCGACGAGCAGCAGGGTGTGGGGCAGGCCCGCTTCCCGGATCAAGGCGACCGGGATCGCTTCGAGCGAGAGGGAGCCGGTCGCGCCGTAGACGAGGGCGATGCCGTAGAGCAGGAACGCGGAGGCGAAGGAGCCCAGGAGGAAGTACTTCAAGGCCGACTCGCCCGAACGCGCCTCACCCCGGTTCATGCCCGCCATAACGTAGATCGCGATGGAGAGGATCTCCAGCCCGAGGAACAGCACGAGGAGGTGCTTCGTGCCGACCATCAGCATCCCGCCCGTCGTGGACCACAGGATGAGGGGATAGAACTCGGCGAAGGGCACACGCCGCTCGCGCAGGTAAGGCTCGGAGAACAGGACGACGAGGATCGTGCCGATGACGAGGATCGCCTGAAGGGCGACCCCGAGCGGATCGCGCACCAGCGCCCCCGCCGCGGTGTCGAGGGGCGCCGATCCGTAGCCGAAGAACGAGCCCGCGCCCAGCGTGACCAGGGCAATCAGGAGACCCACGATCGACGTCACGACGATGGCGTTGTTGTTCCGGCGGGGCGAGAACAGTTCGATCGCGAGCGTGAGCAAGCCGGTGAGGGCCACGATGACCGTGGGGGCGAGCACGACGGCGTCGAGGGAGGGCAGGGCGAAGTCGAACATGGGCTCAGGCGGCGAGGCGGATCTCGGAGAGGGGGTCGGAACTGGCCTGGGCGCCGTTTCGCCGGGCGCGCACCGTCGTGGCGTCGGGCGTTTCGCCGGGCCAGGCGAAGACGTGGGCGGGAAGGTCTCGGACGAGTTCGAGATCGAAAGGCGGGACGGCGAACAGAACGTTCAGGCGGGCATCGCCGATCTCTTCGAGGAGAGCCCGATCGTGCGGCCGGTAGCGGGCGTAGGCTTCCCCTCGCGCGCCATGGAGGCGGTAGAGGATGCCGTCGGCGCCCGCGTCGAGAGCGTCGCGCATCGCGCCGCGCGAGGTCTCGACCAGCTCTTCGATGACGGCGACCTGAGGATCTTCGCCGCGGGAAATCGCCTGTCCGTAGGGACTTAGGACCTCGACGAGCACGGCGCGCTCCTCGTCCGCCATCACGCTGTCGGCGTCCGGAACGACGACGGCGTCGACGGAGAAATCGGCCTTTCGGTCGGTCTCACCGCCCCGGGAAGCGGCGACGAGGCGCTCCCGAGCGGTCAATCTAGGCTCACCATCCTCGGATGGATACCGCCCGGCGCGACGACGTCGCCGCCGTGCGACAAATCCCCGTTGGGGTCGACGTCCCACTTCGCGTCGGCCCAGGTCGGCCGCTCCTCGCCCTCCGGCGTGGTCGCCATCAGGCGCGCTGCCTGGATCGAGTTCTCGATCGGCTTGGTGACCACGGAAGGCTGAAGGCCGAGGACGACGACCGCCGCCACGAGCGCGAGGCCGAGAACCCGCTCGCGCAGGGTGAGATCGGGCAGGGCGACGTTCGCCTCGTCGTGGACGACGCCGTAGAAGGTGCGCTGGAACAGGACGAGCAGGTAGGCGGCGCTCAGCACGACGCCCAAGCCGGCGGCGGCGGCGTAGCCGACGTTGAGGTGGTAGAGCCCCGCCGCGCCCGCTTCGAACGCACCCATCAGGGACAGGAACTCGCCGACGAAGCCGGAGAGACCGGGTAGGCCGACCGAACCCAGCAACACGATCAGGAAGAGAGTCGCGAGCATGGGCATCCGCGCCTTGAGACCGCCGAACGCGGCGAGGTCGGAAGTTCCGCGCCGGTCGATCAGGAAGCCCAGAAGGCAGATCATGCCGCCCGCGATGATCGTGTGGTTCACCATCTGGACGCCCGCGCCCATCAGCCCGGAATGGGTGAGGGAGGCGAGGCCCACGAGGATGAAGCCCATGTGCGAGATCGACGAGTAGGCGAGAAGTCGCCGCGCGTCGGTCTGGACGACGGCGAGGATTCCCGCGTAGAGGATGCCGATCACGCCCAGGAGCATGAGGACCCACGCGTTGGCGGGAGCGGCGTCGGGGAACAGGGGAAGCAGGAAGCGCAGGATGCCGAAGGCGCCGAGCTTGACCAGGACGCCCGAGAGGACGGGGACCACGGTGGGCGACTCCGCGTAGGCGTCGGGCATCCAGGTGTGGAACGGAAAGGCGGGGGTCTTGACCAGGAGGGCGACCGCGAAGCCCCAGAAGACGAGGGTCTCCAGTCCCTTCGCGTCGGCCCAGAGGGAGCCGTTCGCGGCGAGCCGCTGAAGCTCGATGAGGTCGAAGGTCGGCGCGCCCGTCACCCGGAAGCCCATCGCGACGATCCCCACGAGCATGAGGATCGAGCCGAGGAAGGTGTAGGCGAAGAACTTCGTCGCGGCGTAGCGGCGACGGGGGCCGCCCCAGCCCGCGATCAGGAAGAAGATCGGGAAGAGGGTCAGCTCGAAGAAGGTGAAGAACAGCACCAGGTCGAGCGACAGGAACGCGCCGAGGACGAACGACTCTAGGGCGAGGACGAGGGCGAAGAAGGTGGAGGCCCGCTCCTGGACGCGCCAAGCCATGCCAAGCGCGACGAGGATCATCGCGGAACTGGCGACGCAGAGCCAGGCGGCGAGGCCGTCGGTGCCGAGCGACCAGCGAACGCCGAGCGACGGCAGCCACGCGTAGCTTTCGCGCTGGGCGAAGTGGTAGCTCGCGCCGCCGACCATCGGCGCGAGGACGAGGATCGAGAGGCCGAGGGCGAGGACGCCGACGAAGAGAGCGACGACCTTCGCCGCCGGTCCTTTGAGGCAGGCGGCGAGGATGGCGCCGACGAGGGGGATCAGGACGAGGAGACTGAGCATCCTAGCGCGCTCCTCCCGTCATCGCGCCGTAGGCGAGAATCCCGACGATGGCGACCGCGCCTAAGAGCATCAGCAAAGCGTAGGAGCGGATCAAGCCGCGTTGGAGGAGGCCGAGACCGCGACCCGCCCAGGTGGAGAGTCCGACCGAACCGTTCACCGCGCCGTCGATCACGCTGCGTTCGACGCCCCGGTCGAGGACCGTCGCCAGCTCGGCGCCACCTTCGACGGCGGCTCCGGTCAGGAGCGCGTCGTAGCCGAACTGACCATAGGCGGCGCGACGGAAGGCGCCCCAGCGCGTCTCATCGAAGCCCTCGTCGTGGGGCAGTCCGCCCCGATACCAGGCGAGTCCGGCGAGAAGGCCGCCGACGGCGAAGGCGAGGGAGATCCAGGCGAGCGGGAAGCCGTGCGGCTCGATGGAAACCTCGCCGAGGAGCTTGGGGCCGCTGACGGGCGCGAGCCACTTCTCGAAGGCGCCGTTCTGGGCCATGAGCCAACCACCGAAGGTGGAGAGCAGCGCGAGGACGATCAGCGGGAAGGTCATGCTGATCGGGGCCTCGTGGGGCTTGAAGTCCGGGCCGAGGCCGTGGTGGCCGTGCGCGTGGTCCTCCTCGTCGGTGGTATGCATCGCCTGGGCGGGCAGGTTGCGCCATCGCTCCTCCTTGCCGAGGAAGGTGAGCGAGGTCATCCGCATCATGTAGAACGCGGTCAGGCCGGCGGTGACGAGGCCGACGTAGCCCGCGACGTTGGAGATGATCGCGTGGTCGTTGGCGAGGGCGGCCCCAAGGAGAGCCTCCTTGCTGTAGAAGCCCGCAAAGCCGAAGACGCCGGGAATCCCCACCGCCGAGATGGCGAGGGTGCCGATAAACATCGTGATCGAGGTGATCGGCAGGTACTTGCGAAGGGCTCCGTAGTTCCTCATGTCCTGGTCGTGGGCCATCGCGTGGATGACCGCGCCCGCGCCGAGGAACAGGAGGGCCTTGAAGAAGGCGTGGGTGGCGACGTGGAACATCCCCGTCCAGTAGCCGCCCGCGCCGACGCCGATAAACATGAAGCCGAGCTGGCTGACCGTCGAGTAGGCGAGGACCTTCTTGATGTCGGTCTGCCCGAGGGCGATCAGGGCGGCGAAGATGGCGGTGAAGGCGCCGACGCCGCAGACCACCGCGCTCGCGACGGGCGACAGCTCGTAGACGACGTGCATCCGGTTGAGGAGCACGACGCCGGAGGTGACCATCGTGGCGGCGTGGATGAGGGCGGAAACGGGCGTGGGGCCCGCCATCGCGTCCGGAAGCCAGAGGTAGAGCGGGAACTGCGCCGACTTACCCATCGCGCCGACGAAGAGGAGGAGGCCGATGGCGGTCGCGAGGATCGGGTGCGCCTGGAGGGCGTCCTGCAGGGAGGGCAGGATCGCGTCGTAGCTCAGGTAGCGACCGTCGCTCACGTTGCCGAAGGCGACGAGGGTGGTGACGATCAGGAAGATGCCGAGCGTCAGGCCCCAGTCACCTACGCGGTTGACCACGAACGCCTTGTTGGCGGCGCGGGCGTTCGCGAGGTCGGTGTACCAGAAGCCGATGAGCAGGTAGGAGCAGAGGCCGACGCCCTCCCAGCCGACGAAGAGCAGGGCGAGGTTGTTGCCCAGCACCAGGATCAGCATCGCGAGGACGAACAGGTTCAGGTAGGTGAAGAACCGGCTGTACTCGCGCTCCTCGGCCATGTAGCCGGTGGAGTAGAGGAAGATGAGCGACCCGATGCCCGTGATGATGAGGACCATCGTCATGGACAGGGGATCGACGGTCCACTCGAACGGCACGCGCAGGCCGTAGATCGAGATCCAGTCGGGTCCGCCGACGACCGCCGAGGTCCCCGCCGAGAGCGAGAGGGTGCGGAGCGCGCCCGCCGCGAAGGCGCCGACGATGGGCAGCACCGACACGACGGCAAGGGCGTATCGCCCGAGGGTCTTCTCGATCCCCGTCCCGAAGAGGGTCAGGATCAGAAAGCCGAGGAGCGGGAGCCCCAGGACGAGATAAATGAGATCGAAGTTCATCCTTTCAGCAGGTTCATCTCGTCGATGTCGATGTTGTCGCGGAGGCGGAAGATCGCCATGATGATCCCGAGGCCGACCGCCACTTCGGCGGCGGCGACGGCCATCACGAAGATCACCATCATCTGGCCCGCAACGGCAGAGCGCGCGGCGTCGGATCCGGCGGCCTGATTCAGGCCGTAGCGGGCGAAGGTCAGGAAGGTGAGGTTCACGGCGTTGAGCATCAGCTCGATGCACATGAAGATCACGATGGGGTTGCGGCGTACGACGACGCCGACGACGCCGACCGTGAACATAAAGAGGCCGAGGGCCAGGTAGGCCGCCATGGGGACGCCGTTCATGCTAGTCGAGCCTCCGCTTGGCGAGGAGAATGGAGCCGACGATGCCCACGAGCAGGAGCACGCTCACCGATTCGAAGGGGACCACGTAGTCGGTGAAGAGAGCGCGCCCGATGGCGATAGGGCCGCCCGCACCCTCGACTCCCTTGGCCTGTCCGACCTTGACGAGCTCCGGTAGGACCTGCGCGCCGACCAGCAGGATCAGGACCCCGCCGAGCAGCGCGCCGAGCGGCTTCTTGAAGTCGAACCGCTCCTTGAGCAGGTGCGGCGCACCCAGGTTCAGGAGCATGATCACGAAAAGGAAAAGGACCATGATCGCGCCGGTGTAGACGACGATCTGGGTGATGCCCAGCATCTCCGAGCCGAGGGTGAAGTAGAGCACCGCGAGCAGGAAGAAGTTCAGGACCAGGCACAGCGCGGAGCGGATCGCGTTGTCGAACGCCACGACGCCGACCGCCGCGAGGGCGGCGAGCCCGGCGATGCCGCCGAAGAGGAGCAGGTTGAGGGTGATGGGCGGCATGGCTTAAGCCACCACCTCGGGGGTGGCCGTCGGGTCGACCAGCGCGATGCCGCGCCGCTCGCTTGCGGGAGGCTGGACGAGGGTGACCGTGCGGGTGCGCAGACCATCCACCCCACCGCGGAGCGAATTCTTACGGAGCCGGCCCACGACGAAGCCGAACAGGGCCACCGCGACGACCCCGACGCCAAGGGCGAGCCAGGAACCGTACTGGGGATAGCGCTCGGTCAGCACCCTTTGCGCCACGATGTAGGCGGCCACGAAGGTGAAGTTGGCGGTCGCGATCGGAAGGAGCCAGCGCCAGCCGAGGTTCATGAGCTGGTCGTAGCGCAGACGGGGCAAGGAGCTTCGGACCCAGATGTAGCCGGAGATCAGGAGGGCTCCCTTACCGAGGAAGATGAGCGGCGCGAACCAGTACTGGAACCACGCCAGGGCGCCCCAGAGGCCGCCGAGGGAGGGGACGTTCGTGTTGAGCCACTCCCAGCGCACCGGAAGCAGGTTGTAGCCGCCGAGGAACACGGTCACCCCCAGGACGGCGAAGATGAACATGTTGATGTACTCGCCCATCATGAAGAGCACCCACTTCTTCGTGGAGTACTCCGTGTTGTAGCCCGCGACCAGCTCGCTCTCGCATTCGGGAAGGTCGAACGGCGCGCGGTTCGTCTCGGCCAGCGCGCAGATGCCGAACACGATGAGGGCGACGGCTCCGAAGGGCGTGAAGGCGAACCAGTTCTGGAGGCCGTTCACCGAGCCCCAGAGCGGCCCTTCCTGGAACGCCAGCATCGCGCGGGGCCGCAGCGTGCCGCAGAATAGGGCGGCGGCGCCGATCGACATGCCCATCGCCAGCTCGTAGGAGATGAGTTGGGCGGAGGCGCGCAGGCCGCCGAGGAGCGCGTACTTGTTGTTCGAGCCGTAGCCCGCCAGGATCACGCCGTAGGCGCCGAGGGAGGCGATGCCCATCGTGTAGAGCACGCCGATGTTCACGTCCGCGACGGGCGTAAGGCTCGGCCACGGCGCGAAGGGGAGCATCGCGCCGATCGCGAAGGGCGGGAAGAGGGCGAGGGCCGGGGCCAGGAGGAAGACGAACTTGTCCACCGCGCCCGGCACGAAGTCCTCCTTGAAGAACGATTTCATGCCGTCCGCGATGATCTGCGGCAGGCCGTTCAGGATGCGGAGCTTCTTGCCGCGCAGGAACCTGGGGACGAGCCGGCTCGTTCTAGAGAACGTGATCGTTCCCGTGCGGTTCGGTCCGACGCGATCTTGGATGTAGGCGAGAAGCTTCCGCTCCCACCAGATCCAGACGGGGACCGGCCCGAAGATCAGGACGACCCACAACAGAGCTCGCCAGAGGGCCTGCTCGGCGGGCTCGGCGTTCAGGAACCTCTCGGCGATCCAGTGGAACATGGCGCTAGCCTAGAGGCTACCTGAATGCTCCCTTACCGTCGGGGTTCGCGCTCGCAAAGCGACGAGAGGAGCGCGGTGGCGGGCCACCGCGCTCGGCATAGGCTCTAGGCTCGCCTGATCGGTGCGGAGACGAGGGTCTTGTCGCCTTTCTCCACCTTGAGGTCGCCCGCGTCGCGAGCGGTCAGGCTGAGCGTGATCTTATAGGTGGTCTTGCCGTCCTCGAAGGTCAGGGTGAGGGTTCGCCCCTCGATCTCCGCCTTGCCTTCGACGGTGCGTCCATCGAGGTCGAGGGTGGCGCGCGACGCCTTCCCCGCCTTGGGCGCGAGGGCGGCCTTGAGCTTCGTGTCGCCCGCATCCACCTCAAAGTCGGCCTTCTCGTCCGTCAGCTTGAAACTCGTCTCCCCACTCGACAGCTTGTAAGAGCCCTCGAAGCGCTTGGACTGCACCAACAGGGCGCGGTCGAGCGCACTGATCGTCTGGGCCGCCGCAAAGCCCGCGAAGGCGAGCACGGTCAGGCCGATCAGGCCCATCTTCATTATCGTTCGGCGGCGTGGCATTGGTTTTTCTTGGACTTCCTTATTACTTTCTACGATCCCACAAGAAGGATGTCGCCTCGAAAACCCCGTATCGGGCCTTTCGACCCCTTTACCGGAGGCTCAGGCTCAACCCTGACGTCTCGGCAAGGCGCGTGCCAATCGTCCGTCCGCAAAGCGGTAAGGTTTCGGAGAGCCGGCGCCCCATCGGGAGCCGACATCGCGAACTCCCCGCTTCGAATCGGGCGTCTTTTCTTTTGGCCGATGCTGACCGCCCTCCTGTCTGCGCTCGTCTCCCACGGCGAGTTCGCCCCTCTCGCCGACGTGCCGTTCGAACACGCGCCGGGGCGCATCTGGATGCGGGCCGCCCTCAATGGGCAGCCGGTCGACGCGCTGCTCGACTCGGGGGCCTCCGGGCTGTTCGCCTACGAGGCGGCCGCCGAACGCGCCCAGGGCACGAAGGGCGACGCCTTTCCCGTCGTCGGCTCGGGGGAGGGCGCCGGAACCGGATGGAACGCGACGGGCTTGCGCCTTACCTTGCCCGGAACGCCGATCGCGGCTCCGGTTCCGTTTATCCTCGCCCCGGCCCGGGCTCTCCCAGGGCGCCCGGTCGAGGTCGCCGCCGGATTCGACTTCCTCTTGCGCTATGCGGTCGAGGTGGATTACGGAGCCCAGCGTCTGCGCCTCTTCAATCCCTGGACCTACCGGCCCTCGCCCGACTACCACGAACTGCGGGTCCGTTTCGTGGGCCGCCGCCCGGTGGTCGCCCTGGAGGCGCGGATCGGGGACAAAGCGCGGTCGCTCGACGTTCTGCTCGACTCGGGAGCGGTGGGCGGCCTGGAGATCACTCGGAAGGCGGCGGTCCGCGAAGGGTTGGACGATCGGTTTCGGGACACGAAGATCGAAGACGCGCCGGGCGGAATCGGCGGCCCTTCGCGGGTTCGGCGGATCGGTCCCGTCCCCCTTCGACTCGCGGGCCTCGACCTCGCGCCGGACGCGACGGTCGTGATGGGCGAACGCGGCGCGAGCGGGGCGGACGCCGAGTACGACGCGATCCTGGGCGACGCCGTCCTTCGGCGGTTCGATGTGGCGTTCGCCTACTGGCGCGGACGGGTCTATCTCCGGCCCCGCGCCTCCCAAGGAGTTCGAGAGCGGTGATCGCCTGGCTCACCCTGCTCGCGCAGGCTCCCCGTCTCCTGGCCGACGTTCCCTTCGAACGGCACGACGGTCAGATCTGGGTTTCCGGCAAGCTCCTCACCACGCCTATCCACGCGATCGTCGATACCGGAGCCGGGGCCTCCACGATGGACGACCGCATCGGCACCCGCGCGGGCGTGATCAAGACGCGCCGGTTGGAGTTCGGCGGTAACGGTCCGAACACGGTGGCCGGATGGGTGTCCAAAGGGCTCGACGTGGCCTTCGAGGGCACGGAGCTGACGACGCCGGTCTTCCACGGTCTGCCTCTTCGCAAGCTCTTCCAGGACTTCGCCCATCCTCTCGGAGCGATTCTCGGATTCGAGCTGTTCAAGCCGAACGTGGTCGCGATCGACTACGCCGCTTCCCGACTCCGGTTCTACGCTCCCGAAGGCTACCGTCCGCCGCCGGGCTTCGAGTCGATCGAGATCCAGCTGATCGACCGCATCCCCACCGCCTTCGGCACGTTGCGCCTGCCCGGGCTCGAAGAGCGGCGGGTGGTCGTCGCCTTCGACACCGGCTCCGCCTTCGGGGTGGACGTCGAAGGCTGGAAGGTCCGTCGCGACAAGCTGGACCAGCATTACAAGGAGCTTCCCGTAGCCGAGAACACGGGCGGGCTCGGGGGAGCCCAGAAGACCCGGGCGGTCGGCCCCGCCGACGTCCGCCTCGGCGGACTCACCCTTTCCGGCGCCGCCCGCCTGATCCTTTCGCGCGATCCCAAGGTCCGCCGTCCGCTCGGTTTCGACTACGACTCCGACGTGACCCTGGGCGACGCCGTGCTCAGCCGCTACACGTTTATCCTCGACTATCCGCATTCGCGGATCTATATGAAGCCCATCGGGAAGATATAGGCTCTCGCGCAAGCTTCGCATGCGACGACACGCTTCGCGTTCGCTCGAGCGAGAGGCTCTCGCTTTCTACTCCTATCCCCTCCTCTCCGGAGTGAAAGGAGGGGAGGCGAAAGGCCCAACCCCGTGACCCAAGAAGACGTAGAAAGAACCGTGCGTCCGCACCAAACCGCCCTTCTCCTGGCCGCCGTGGTCTCCCTGCTGGGCCTGTTCGTGCCGGCGGTCGGGGCGGCTCTGCTCCCCCTGGAGTATCTGAACACCCACCTGCACGAACTCGGGCACGCCCTGATGGCGATCGGGACGGGCGGCCAGGTGCGGTTCATCAAGGTGTATGGCGACGGCTCGGGAGTGACGCCGGTCTACGGCGGGATCCTCACCCTCGTGGCGAGCGCGGGCTATCTCGGCTCGGCGGCGGCGGGCGCGGCCATCGTCTGGGCGATGCGGAGCGAGAGGGGCGCCCGCCTCGCGCTCGGGGTCGCGGGCTTCGCCCTCGCCCTGAGCATGGTCCTGTTCGTGCGGGGCGATCTCGTGGGCGTCGTCAGCGGCATCGCCTGGTCGGCGGCCCTCATCGCCGCGTCCCGGACCCTGCGCGGCCCTTGGCTTCTGTTCGTGGCGGGGCTCGTCGGGCTCCAGCAGGGCCTGAACGCCCTGCGCGCCCTTTTCGAGCTGCTCCAGATCACCACGATGAACGAAGCCCAGAGCGACGCGCTGCTGATGCAGCGCGCCACCCTAGGCGTTCCCGCCCCGTTCTGGGCCTTGCTGTGGGGGGTGTGCGGACTGGCGGTCGTGGGGCTTACGGTTCGGAGGGCTTGGAATCCTCCGCCTCCGGCACGTTCTGGCCAGGGCGGATAACGGGGATCGGGTCGGTCAGGTCGATGTGCCCCGACTCCAAGGGCTTGCCGCCGCTCTCGACGGAGATCCGGTCGACGTCCTCGAACTGGCCGAAACCCACCTGGAGAGCCCGGAGGAACGAGCCTTCCTCCATGCTGCCCATGCCTTTTCCGACCGCCGCGTTGTAGCTCACGATCGCGACGTGGTCGCGAACCTCGACGCTCTCGGCGCGAGCCCCGTCGAAGTGGGCCGCCTCGGCCACGCGCTGGGCGACGAACCGCATCGCGGTCGTCCCGCCGGGCACCGCGACCTCGCCCTTACCGAGGTCCATGTCCTCGATGTCGTCGCCGAACGCGGGCAGGCGGACGGTCAGGGGGTCTCGTCCTTGGGAAACCGCCGCGTGGCGGCGCGTGGGCTTGCGCTCACGGACGATCTTCGGTTCGACGACGGCCTGCTGCGGCTTCTCCGCCCGCAGCTCCGGGGCCACGTGGGACGCCTGGGGGGTCGTCTTCACGTAGTAGGCGAGCGAGCCGACGCCGAGGCCGCCGAGGAGAACGGAGAGAACGGCGGCGCGGCCGCCCGAGGATTTGCTCATTGGGAATTGGCTCCGGGCGAATTGGCTCCCAGGTAGTTCTGGATGCCGCGCGCGATGGCGGCGGCGACCTTCGTTTTAAAATCGTCCGTGTTCATGCGAGCGCGATCCTTAGGATGATTGATGAAGCCCAGTTCGAGCAGGACGGCGGCCCGTTGCCGCGTGTTGCGCAGGACGGCGAAGCCGCTCTGGTAGATCCGCCCGTCGGACCAGACGCCCTTGTTCGGGAGGCCGTTGACCTTCGCCATCTCCGCCTGGATATACGTGGCGAGGACCTGGCCGGTTGGGTTGTCCTTGTGGTGGAAGGAGATCGTGCCGCTCTGCGACCCCGCGCTCGCGGTCGAGTTGATGTGGATCGAGACGTAGAGGTCGGCCTTGTTGCGGTTCGAGATGTCGCTCCGGATCTGCAACGGGATGAAGACGTCGGTCTTGCGGGTCATGACGACCGTCGCGCCCGCCTTCGTCAGCTCCTCGGTAAGCAGTTTGCCGATGGCGAGGGTGAGATCCTTCTCGTACACGCCGTTCGACTTCGCGCCCGTGTCGTGGCCGCCGTGGCCGGGATCGACGATCACGACCTTGCCCGAGAGGCCGGTGCCGGGCCGCGCCCGAACGAGGTTGACGGTCACCCCTTCGGGCGAGGTGGTCACGTCCGCGCCCATGGGTTCGATCAGGTGGAGGGTGAGAACGGTATCAAAGCCCTTTGTGGTCGCCTCGAAGGAGGCGACGGAGGCGGTCGGGCTCAGGAAGTCCGGCAGGAGAAAGCCCTGGACGAACGGCAGGGTGATCTGGAGCGTCGTCGGGTCGATCTTGTCGAAGGTCGCCGGACCCTTGATGCGACCGCTGAGGGGCAGCGAGATCACGACCCGGCCCGCCGCCTCGGAGACGACGTTCACCGCCAGCGGGGCGGGCGTCTCGACGACGCTCTGGGGATCTTGAACGGGGGGCGGGGTGATGGCGACGCGCTGGTCGTCGTCCTTGCCCTCCTCGTTCTCCGCGACGGCGATGCCGCCACCGTCGGGCTTAAGAACGAACGCGACCTCGCGCCCCGTCTTCCCGACCATGCCCGGTGCGACGGGAACGTAGGCCGTCTCCGCGGTGACCCGGACGACGTTGGGGCGGAACTGGATCGCCTTCGTGCCCTTGGGCAGGTCGAGCCGCGTGTTCTTGCCGAGCCGCGCGCCCTCGAAGTCGACGACGGCGCGGTCGGGACCGGAGAGGACGAAGCCGGTGCCCTTGACGGAAAGCGGGGATTTCGCGACCACCTTCCCGTCCCGCAGACTGATCGACTGGAGCGGCGCGTAGATCTGGAGCGTGTCGGTACGGGGAAGCCACTCGCTATTGGCGCCGAGCAGCTCGACGGCGCGGCGCAGGGCGAGGCAGGGCTGGCCGCCGACGACGCGCACGGGGGCGGCGATCGTCTGGGCCTCGGCCATCACTTGGGCCGTGTCGCCGTTCCGCTCCGCTCTCCACCCCCAATAGCTCGTGGCGTCGAGGGGCACGAAACACTCGTCTCCGACCCGGAACGCCCGAACGGGAGTCGCGGGCTTGGTCGGGTAGAGCACCTCGGCGGAGCGCGCTTGGCCCCATGCGGCGCCTACGGCCACCATCCATAGCGGCAAGGCGAGAAATCTTCGGTTCATCCTGGTCTCTCGTCGGGGAGGCGGTATCCTTGCACCGGGCGGTTAGCTCAGTGGTAGAGCGCCTCGTTTACACCGAGGTGGCCGTGGGTTCGAATCCCTCACCGCCCATCCCGGAGTTCCCTACCGTACCTCTGTCGGAAAGGGTTCCGGTAGTAGAGGGGACGGAAAATTTGCGGGGAAAGACGCAAGGAAAAGCGTGGGCCTTGATTATTGGGACTCTAATGGTGATCTTGCCGCTTTTTCTCGCTCTCCTCGCCTCCCCCCGCCCCGTCGCGCTGACCTACCACGACGTCACCCCTCGCAAGACGGTCTGGTTCGACTGCACGCCTTCGGAGTTCCGGTCGCAGATCGACGCGATGGCCAAGGCGGGGGCACGGTTCGTGTCCTTGGCGCAGGTCGAGGCGGCGTACCGGGGGAGGCCGTTGCCGACGGGAGCGGTCGCGATCACCTTCGCGGACAACTACCGGGGCTTCCTGAACTACGCCTATCCTCTCCTGAAGGCGCGACGGATTCCCTGCGCGATGTTCGTCCACACCGGCTTCGTGGGTTCGAAGGCGGGCCGCCCGAAGATGACGTGGGCCGAGCTTCAGCGGCTCGACCGCGAAGGGCTCTGCACCGTCGCCTCGCAGACGGTGACCCACCGCTCGCTCGACGCCCTCTCGGACGACGAGATCGACCGCGAACTGCGTGACTCGAAGGCCGCCCTCGAAGCCCATCTCGGCCACCCCGTCCGCTACCTCGCCTACCCCAACGGCGCCTACGACGCTCAGTGCGAAGCCAGCGCACGCGGCACGGGCTACGCGCTGGCGTTCGCGGAGGTCCAGCGGCCTTTCGGCAAGGACCCGTACGCGGTGGAGCGGTACGTCCACACCAAGTGGCGGCAGGCGTTGCGGGACGCCCGACGGTAGCGACCACAGCGCTCGATCGTCTGTAAGATCGTGGCGTCGCTTCTCGTTGCCGTCCTTATGCAGGGTCGTCCCTGGACCCCGCCGCCGACCACGCTTCCGAAGTCCTTCGTCGAGACGACGAGGTTCCTTTTGGCCCACGGCATGGGCGACCCACGCGGGGGCGAGTTCCGGGAGGCGACGGTCGCGAACAGGCGCGACGAAGGTGGAAAGCCTGTCGTCGTTCGCGGATGGGTGTTCAAAGGAAAGAAGCCATCCATCGTCACGACGGCAGGGCTGGTCTACGACGTCGCGAAGATCGGGCCTCTCCTCGACGTCGCCAAGGACGTCCAGGCGCAGAAAGACGCGCGGCGGCTGCCGGACGGGCGTTGGTACTCGAACGGCGACTGGGACGTTCTCTACGCCACCGTGCTGCTCGTCGCGGGGCGGACGGACCTGGCGGAAGGCTTGGCCAGAGACGCCTCAGGGCGCAGAACGCTGACCGGCTTTCTCGGGGCATGGCTGACGCAGGCGGTCGAAGCGCACGAGCAGGGCGACGACGCGCTCGCGCTCCGAGCGGCGCGGGGGGTGGCGGACCAGCGAAGCGCGTTCGAGAGCGAGGCGGGCCGGAACGGACCGCCCTCGAACATGGATGGCTCGTTCGACTTCGCCCGCATCGCTCCCGATCTCGCCGCCGACGCGGCGCGGCGATCGGCGCACTCCCGTCCCCCAATCGATCTCGTGCGATTGCGGCAGAGACCGGTCTCTGAGCGGATCGCGCCGTTGATCGAGCGTCTCGACGATGTGACGACGCGCGGCAGGCTCGACGGTGTCGCCATCGTGGAGACCGACCCTCTCGTTCAAGAGCTCGTCCTGATCGGCGATCCTGCCGTTCCCTCGTTGCTCGAGACGATCGAACACGACGCGAGATTGGCCCGAGCGGCAAATCAGAGGACCGTGTCGTCGATCGCCTATCGCCCGGTGGCCGTCCGCGAAGTGGCTTACGCCGCGATCCAAGGGATCATGCAGGTGCGAAGCCTGCCGCCCATGAAGGACCTCCCAGGCCTGCGGGCCGTTTGGGAGGCGAACCGGACGCTCACGCCCGCCGAGCGCTGGTTTCGCATTCTGAGCGACGACGGCGCAGGAGTGATCCCTTGGTCGGAAGCCGAGAACTCGCTTTTTGGCGATGGTACGTCCTTTCCTCGGCCGAACCCCCTCCCTGCCGAAGCGTTGCGACCGACACGAAACGCCTCCGTGCGCGAGGTCCTCGCCCGCCGGGCGAAGGATCTCGCGGCGCAGATCAAAGGGGATCGAGGGATGTCTGGCTTCGATCTGGAACTTGCCCTGCGCCTCGCGACCGACCTCGCCCTCTGGGCACCGGAGGAGGCCCTGCCCACGCTCAGAGTGGTGACGGATCGTGCCATGTCGCCGGATATCCCCACCGGTCGTTTGCAGGGCTCTTTCGCCCTGGCCATGGTTGCAAGAGGCGATCTGGAAGGCACATCCGCTTGGAACGTCTACGCGAAGTGGGTGCGTCAAATCCGTGCGGATCCCGATCCCGGCTATACCGAGGCGCTCCGTCCCTTGCTCGAACGCCGAAACGTTCCCGAATTGCGAGAGGCGGCGCCGACCGTTCTGGCGTCTCCTGAATCCCCGTGGTCCATTCCTCAGGGGGCGCGAACCGTCCGAAGGTTTTCCTGGCTTCAGCAATACCTCCTCTCGCCTTTGCTCGACGACCCGATGTTTCTCAAGTCCGTCCCGTCGGCTCTGGACGATACGACGATCGTCGGCGATGTGACGGTCGAGGGCAATATGGTGAGCTTCGAAAGCGACCGAGGGCTTTATGGGCGGAGCGATGCGGGTGTGGCGAAAGACCCGTTGCGCCCACCGTCGCACCAGAAGGTTCCGGTGCGCGCCTGCGACCAGGTGGCGACGGCGCTCGCGCGGCTGAAAGAGGCGCCGACCTACCGCCCGTACTGGCCGGAGGCGAAGCGGGACGAAGCGATCGCCGCCCTCAAGGCGTTTCTGCAGAGCCATGCCGGAAAGCTGGCGAGCCTGCTTCCGGAGCCCGATTTCACCGGCAATCGATAAGCTTCGAGAGTTAGCCGAGACTTCCGGCCTTAGCTATCCGGTCCTGATCTTAGAGACGACGGCGAGCAAGACTCTCCCGTCCGCCTGTCGCTCCGAGTCGAGGCGCCCGCTTACGAAGACGAGCCTGACGAAGCCGGCGGACGAGGCGGGCGGGGTTCATCCTTGGCTGGCAGGACTCGGGCGGTCCCGGGCATTCCGTTCCCTGTATTCTTAGGGGCATGGCGGCGGTTGAGGCGAAGGCGGTTCTGTTGGAGGAACCGGGGCAGGACGCGGTGGTGCGGGACATCCTGGTGGACGATCCGGGGCCTAACGAGGTGCGGGTCAAGCTGGTGGCGAGCGGCGTGTGCCACACCGACCTGACGGTCAAGAACCTGAAGGGCAACGGGATGAAGTTCCCTATCGTGCTCGGCCACGAGGGGGCGGGCCACATCGAGGCGATCGGATCCGAGGTGAAGGGGCTGGCGGTGGGCGATCCGGTCGTGATCGCGTACCGCGCGCCGTGCGAGCAGTGTCCGGCGTGCCGCCGGGGCGACCCCCGGCGTTGCTACATGGCCCTGCGACCGGGGCCGCGGATCCATCGGAAGTCGGACGGGGCGGAGTGCTCGCAGGTCCTGCGGTGCGGCACGTTCGCGACCCACACGGTGGTCCACGCGAAAGCGGCGATCAAGATGCCGGAGGCGATGCCGCTGGACAAGGCGTGCCTGCTCGCCTGCGGGGTGGTCACGGGCGTCGGGGCGACGATGAACACGACGCCGGTCTGGGCGGGGTCGCGGGTCGCGGTGATCGGCTGCGGCGGCGTCGGCCTGTCGGTGATCCAGGGGGCGAAGATCCAGCGCGCGCGGCAGATCATCGCGGTGGACGTGAACCCGACGAAGCTGGAGTGGGCGAAGCGGTTCGGGGCGACGGACGTGGTGAACGCGCGGGACGGCGACCCGGTCGAGCAGGTGCGCAAGCTCACGGAGGACGGCTGGGACGGCGGCGTCGAGTTCGCCTACGAGGCGACGGGCATCCCGCTCTGCACCGAGCAGGCGATCAGGATGCTGTCGTACGCGGGAACGGCGACGACCATCGGCTTCCCTTCCGAGCACGACGCGGTGAACCTGAACCTGGGCGACTTCGCGACGGGCGTGTACTGGAACAAGGCGTCCCTACGCGTCTGCCACTGCGGCGACGCGCTGCCCTCGCACGACTTTCCGCTCCTGGCCCAGCTCTACCTGCAGGGTCAGCTCGACCTCGACGCGATGGTGACGCGGACGATCGGCCTCGGCGACGTGGAGGCGGCGTTCCACGAGATGGAAACGGGCGACGTGATCCGCAGCGTCATCCTGCTGTAGGAGGCTTGGGGGGAGGCGCAACGAACCCCTCCCCCGGCCCCGTCCTAAGGGCATGAAGCTCGTGAATCTTCTGGGCATCATCCTCCTCGTCTTTCTCCTAGCCGCCATTCTCTTCCCGGTCTCGCAAGGGTATCCGGCCTCTCCCAAGACTGCTTGCCTCTCGAACGTCAAGCAACAGGCTCTGGGACTCGCTATGTACGCGAACGATTCGAACGACCGCTTCCCGCTTCGGGACGGATGGATGGACGGAACTTCGCCCTACGTCAGGACGGAGAGAGTCTTCCACGATCCCGAAGGGCCGAAGGGCGGCTACGGCTACGCGTTCAGCGCCTATCTTTCCTCCGCCAAGGGAGCGAAGCTGGAGGACCCTGCCAGAACGACGATGCTCTACGACTCGGTCAACCCCATCCGAAACGCGTCCGATCTCGTCGCCAGCCTGCCCGCCCACGGGCGGCACCCGGCGAAGGAGCCGAGGACGAACACCATCGGCTACGCCGACGGTCATGCGAAGTCGAAGAGGATGGTCCCATGACGCCGTCGCGCGCCGGGCCTTACGGGCTCCTCTTCGCCTGCCTCGCGCTCTTCGGTGCGGTGTTCCTTTGGCCCCTGTTCACGCCGCGCCGCCCTCTGCACGCGATCCTGAAGTCGAGCTGCCTGTCGAACGTGAAGCAGAGCGCCATCGGGTTGCTCCTCTACGCGGGCGACTCCGACGACCGCCTTCCTGGGCGGGACGAGTGGATGGACCGGATCGTGCCCTACACGAAGAACGAGTGGATCTTCCTCTGCCCGGAGGCGCCGAGGGGCATGTACGGCTACGCCTTCAACGGCGCGCTCTCGCAGTTCGATACGAAGCGGCTGAAGGCTCCCGACAAGACAGCCCTGATCTACGAGTCGGTCAACCCGATCCGTAACGCCTCGGACCTCGTGGCGAGCGTGCCCCTCAAAGGGAGGCACCGCTCGTCGGGCAAGACGAGCAACAACGTGGCCTACGCGGACGGGCACGCGAAAAGCCTTCCGGGAGGCGTCCTGCCGTGAAGCTGGCCCACCTGTTGGCGGGGGTGGGCGTCGTGTTCTTGGCGGCCTTTCTCTTCCCCGCGCCCTACGGGAACAGCAAGGCAGCGGCTAGGGGTTCGGCCTGCCTGTCGAACCTCAAGTGGCAAGGGCTCGCGTTGAACGTCTACGCCAGCGACTACGACGAGCGGTATCCGTTGCGGGACGTGTGGATGGACGCGACGCGCCTCTACACCCCCGTTCCCACCCCGCGCTGTTTCGCTTTGCCCCTCGGCTCCTACGGCTACGCCTTCAACGCCCGTCTCTCGGGGGCGCAAAAGCCCGCCCATACCGAGACGGTCCCCTTGATCTACGACTCGGTCGATCCGATCCGAAACGCTTCCGATCGGGTGACGAGCCTTCCGGCGAAGGGTCGCCACGCGGGGAAGAACAGCATCGCCTACGCGGACGGCCATGCCCGCCGGGTGGCGCCGTAGAATGGGACCATGGAAGCCCTCGTGCCGCGCACATGGACCCGCGAGGAGATGTACCGCGCCGCCGAGGCGGGGGTGTTCCGGCCCGACGAGCGTCTAGAGCTGATCGACGGGCAGCTCGTGGTGAAGATAAGTCCCCAAGAAAGACCCCACTCGATCTGCGTGATCAAGATCTCAGCTTGGCTAAACGACATCACTGGCGATGCCGCCTATGTCATCACCCAAGGGCCGATCGTCCTTGGAGAGCGAGACGAGCCGGAACCGGACGTAGCCGTCGTCCGAGGATCTCCTGACGACGATCTCGACGAACACCCCTTCCCTGGGGAGGTCGCCCTCGTCGTGGAGGTTGGGGACCCGACGCTCACCCGCGATCGTCGGCTCAAGGTGCCGCGCTACGCGGCGGCGGGCATCGTGGAGGTATGGCTGGTGGACGTGGAGAACCGGCGGCTGGAGATCTACCGCGAGCCCGAGCGCATCGGGTACGGCGTCGTGACGATCCTCAGCGAGGAACACGAGGCGGCTCCGCTCTTCGCGCCCGAGGCGAAGACGGTGATCGCGGAGCTTCTGCCCGGACGCCGGTCGATTAGCCTGTTCCCTGCTTCGGCTTGATCCCGAGACACTCTCGCGCAAGCTTCGCATGCGACTACACGCTTCGCGTTCGCTTAAGCGGAGGGTGTTCGGAACGACCCGCCGCGACTCTAAAGGCGCGGCGGGTTTCCAAGGCAAGTCTCGCTTACCTCGACTTCTTTTCCGGCTTCGTCGGAACGCGGCCCTTTTCGCCGACGCCGGGGATGTCGCGTCGCGAGGGACGAGACGGGGTGGCCTTCAGCTTGTCGAGCAGGATCTGCACCGCCCGCTCGAGCTGCGGATCGCGGCCTTGGGCCACCAAGTCGGGGCGGTTGTCGATGTCCACGTCGGGATCGACGCCGGTGTTCTCCGCCACGATCTGGTTCGTGTCGGGGTCGTAGATGCTGAACTCCGGAGCATAGAGCGAACCGCCGTCCACGAGCGGGGCAGGGCTGGAGATACCGACGAGGCCACCCCAGGTGCGGGTACCGATCAGCGGCCCGAGGCCCGCCTTGCGGAACAGGTAGGGGAACATGTCGCCGCCCGAGCCCGCGTTCTGGTTGATGAGCATCACCTTGGGGCCGGGCACGGTGACGACGCCGCCGGGCGTGTCCGCGCCGTTGCGCTGCTGGATGCGGGTCGCCGCGACCTGGGCGAGGCGGTCGACGAAGAACGTCGGCAGGTTGCCGCCGCCGTTGTTGCGCTCGTCCACGATCAGCGCCTCCTTGTCGGTCTGGGCTCGGTAGCCGCGCGTGAACTCGTTCGCGCCCTCCTGGCTCGTGTTCGGAACGTGGATGTAGCCGATGCGGCCGCCGCTCAGTTCCGCGACCCGGCGTCGGTTGTCCTCGACCCACACGCCGTAGCGCAGGTCCGACTCGTCGGCCATCGGCATGATGCGGACCGTCTTCGCGTCGCCCTTGGCGCCGGAGCGGCTCACGGTGAGGGTCACGTACTTGCCCACCTTGTTCACGAGGAGCGAACTGGGGGTGTGCATCGCATCGACCGTCTTTCCGTCGATCGCGAGGAGCGTGTCGCCCTCCTTGATCGCGTCGCCCGCCTCGGCGAGGGGACCGCGCCGCGATTCGTCCGCCGCGTCGCCGCGGTAGATCTTCGAGAAGCGCACCTGTCCGTTGACGAGATCGTAGTCCGCGCCGAGGAGGCCGACCGGAATCGCCGGAACCGTCACGCCGTAGTCGCCGCCGCCCACGTAGGAGTGGCCGGTGCCCAGTTCGGCGATCATCCGCGCGAGAACCTCGTTGAGGTCGGTGCGATGATCGACGTAGGGCAGGTACTTCGCGTACTGCTCGCCGATGGCGCGCCAGTTCAGGCCGCGCAGGCTCGGATCGTAGTAGTTGTCGCGGTACCAGCGCCACGACTCCCAGAAGATCTCCTTCCACTCCTGCCGGGGATCGATCACGGCGGTCACGTCGCCCGTGTCGACGATGCCCGCCTGAGGCGGGAAGCCAGGCCGCACGTCGGCGACGCGCAGGTACAGGCCGTTCCAGATCGCCATCTTCGTGCGGCTTGCGTTAAACGTCAGCGCGCCCGGATAACCGTTGACGATCGGCTGGACGCTGCGCGAGTCGAGATCGAACTTCTGGACGCCCGCGAACCCGATGACCAGCACGCCGCCCTGCACGCCCACGATCCCGGTGTAGGTTCCGGCGTCGAAGGGGAGGGGAATGGCGCGCGAGGCGAGGCCGTCGAAATCGACCTTGGTCGCGTTCGAGTCGTCGTCCGGCTTCTTGCCCGGCGCGGCCCCGGTGGGCTCTTCCTCGCTCGGTTCGGTCAGGGGGTTACCCAGGTCGGCGGTCAGCGGAAGAACGTACGCCCGCGCCGCGTTGGAGACGGTCAGGTCGATGCCGCCCTCGGCGTTGCCCGACTGGTTGAAGGTCCGTTCCGAGAGGAAGTAGAGGTACTTGCCGCTAAGGTCCCAGGTGACGTTGTAGTCGTTGTAGTAACCCTCGGTGATCGGCGTGAGCTTGCCCGAGGCGATCTCGTACAGGTAGAGCGCGCTCAGCTGGTTGGGCCGGGTCAGGGAGAGGGCGAGCCACTTGGAGTCGGGGCTAAACTCGACCGACGTGCCTGAGTAGAGGGGCTTGACGACCTCCTTGATCGTCTTCGTCGCCACGTCCACGAGGGAGACGCTGCCCGCCCGGGTGGTCACGAGGATCGTCTTGCTGTCGGGCGACCAGTCGAGGCCGGTCACGTTCCGGGGCAGGGTCACCGGGAGCTTGACGGGGTCGCCGCCCGCCGCCGGTCGGACGACCAAGACGGGGTCGGTGTCGAACTCGCTCGTGTAGGCGATGGTCTTGCCGTCGGGCGACCAGGCGGGGTACCGCTCGCGCGGCCCCTGGCTGTCCGTGATGTTGCGCGTGTCGCCCTCGCGAGCCGCGACGGTGTAGATGTCGCCCCGCGCCTCGATCAGCACGCGCGCGCCGGTGGGGGAGAGAGCGACGCCCGAGAGGTACGGAAGGGTGCGCCGCAGGATCGGACGCGCCTGAAGGTTCTCGGATTCGATCGTGGGCTTGACCTCGGCGATCGCCTTGGTCGCGAGATCGAGCGTATAGAGCTGGCCGTCCCGCTCGAAGGCGACGCGCTTGCCGTCGGTCGTGGGGAATCGGACGTCGGCGTCGTTGAAGGACGTGAGTTGGGTCTCCTTGCCCGTCCCGAGGTCGACTTGGTAGAGGTTCAGCGTCGCCAGCTTCTTGTCGCTCGCGTAGACGACGGTGTTGCCTACGACCATGGGCCAGTAGTTCTGCTCACGACCGGCGGCAAGCTCCCGATAGCTGTTGGTCTTCAGGTCGTAGATCGAGATGCGGCCCTGGGTACCGCCCCGGTAGCGCCGCCAGTTGAAGTTGGACGAGCCGAACCGGTTGTAGACGATGGTGTCGTCGTTGAGGAACGAGCCCTCGCCGATCTCATCGATCGCGGTGCGTTTTGGCATCCCGCCTTGGGGAGAGATCAGCCACAGGCGGTTCGTTCGGGTGGACGAGGAGCCAAAGTTCGAGGCGTAGGCGACCCGTCCGTCCGGTGTCCAGCCCAGAGTGATGTCGGGCTGAGGCTCGTAGGTGAGCCGCTTCGGTTCGCCGCCCGTGATCGGGATCACGTAAACGTCGTTGTTGCCGTCGTACTGTCCGGTAAAGGCGACGGTCTTGCCGTCGGGAGAGATCTTCGGCCGGCTCTCCAGTCCCGGATGGCTGGTCAACCGCCGTGTGGCGCCGCCGTTGATCGAGGTGACCCAAAGATCGCCCGCGTGGACAAAGACGACGGTATCGCCGTGGATGGCGGGTTGCCTCAGGAGCCGGGGGGCGTCCGGCGGCGTCGCCTGCTGGGCGGCGACGAGGGAGAGGGCGAGCGAGAGGACGCTCATCGATGGCCTCGGGTCATGGGTAAACGGAAGTATGTCCCTTTTTGCCCTAGAGGTTCCCGCTAGGTCTTTCGCTCTAGGGAACGGCGAACCTTCCCGAAGGCTTCCGCAGCCTCACACCTCTTCCAAGTTAGAAAGCCAACACCGTTTTAACTATGCGTTAAATCTTTAGCTTCGATCCCTCTAGCGAGCGGTGAGCAGAAGATAGGCCGCGAGCACGAGACCGACAAGGGCCAATCCCAACGTGAGGAAGAGACCGGGCGCGACGGTCAAGGGAGCGGGCTGGCCACGACGTAGACGACGGAGCGTATCGGCGAAGCGCAACGAGGCAACGACCAAGGCGACGACGCCAAGGAGGATAAGGAGAACGCCGACGATGGGTGAGAAGCCGCGCGAGGGTGGGAATGGAGCCCCTTTGGTCGCGGCGGTTTCGCGCAGGAACAGTCCGAACCGTGCCACGACGAAGCCAAGGCCCATGATCGCGAGGGCGGTTCGGATCCAGGCGAGCAACGTTCGCTCGATCGATTGCTCGATGCGCGGGTCGACCTCGACGGACTCTTCCGCTTCAGGCATGGCTAGGATCATGCCCGAAGCGGGGCTCGCACCGCGACCGGCTCCGGTTACTCAGCGGTCTCAACGGGAGGACGTCAGTCCCAGTCGGGCGTGCCGCCGCTCTCGACCGATTTAGCCCACTGGGTTTGCCGGTCGTCCTGCCAGAACCTTCCGCAGGCCTTCAGATAGGCGAGGACGGTCTTCCGCTCGCCCTTGGCGAGCAGTTCCTGAGCGAGTTCCATCCGGGGGCCGAAGGAGCCCAGGACGGGCGAGCCGGTTACCTTGGCCGAATCAAGGAGGTGGGCCTTCGCGGCGGCAAGGTCGCCGCGACGCAACGCCACGCGCCCGAGCGTCGTGTGCGCGGTATGGACGGCGTCCGCGTCGTGATGGTCCCGAAGAGCCGCATTCGCTTCCCCCTCCACCTCGCCGAGGCGCCCCGCGTCGAACGCGTTCTCGATCAGATAGCTCGGGTTGAAGTCGGCTCCCAGGCTTCTCGCCTTCAGGTAGTCGTCGAAGGCGAGAGAGGCCTTGTTCCGGTCCCGGGCTCCGTTCAGTCTCCGGGACGCCAGCGCGTAGGCTTGGCCGCGGCGCTGGTAGCGGCGGGGATTCTTCGGATCCAGCCGGATCGCCTGGGTCAGAAGTGCGATCGCCCGGTCGTTTTCGGGCACCAGCAGGAGGTTGGCGTAGTTCGCCATGACGTTCGCGTCGTTCGGCCTTTTCGCGAGAGCCTCGTCGTACAGGTCGCGGACCAGAGCGTAGGTCCGAGCGTCCGAGATCCGATCGACGTCCACGATGCCGTGCGACAGGAAGGGCGAATCGGGAGCGTTCGCGACGAACCAGACGATCTGCTCCCGGTGGGTTCGCGCGATCTCGGCGTCCCCCCGGTCGTACCAGGTGGCTTGGGCGAGCAGCGCGCGCGTCCGCGCGTCTCCTGGCGACCGTTCGACGCGCTTGCGCATCGCGGCGACCTGCGAGGGCGCGAGTCTTCGACTCAGGCGATCAAGAGCGTCCAGGTCTTTCGGAAGGGCTCCGATCTGTGCGGAAGGCGTCCGGACGACCTCGGGCGCGGGCGGCGACATCGCCCAGGAGACCGCCGGTACGATCAGCCGCATCGTCAGGACGCCTCCGGCGGCGGAGCCGGCCAGAATGGTGGCGATGCGGTAGGCGTGCACGCGTCTATTGTAGAGCAAGAACGCGGCGCCTTTGGCCTTTTTACCTAAAGGATCGCCGCTCGCCAAGGGCGAGCGGCTAGACCGCGACGGGCTCAGACCGCTCGGGCTCCGCTCGCTCCGGTTCGGGGAGATTCTTCCCCGCCACCGCCGCCGCGATGAAGCCGGTGAAGAGGGGATGCGGGCGGTTCGGACGGCTCTTGAACTCCGGGTGGGCCTGGGTGGCCACGAAGAACGGATGGCCCGGAACCTCGACCGTCTCGACGAGGCGGTAGTCCGGCGAGACGCCGGAGATCACCATGCCCGCCTCCTGGAGCCGTTCGCGGTAGTCGTTGTTCACCTCGAACCGGTGGCGATGGCGCTCCTCGATGCGGGTGCCGCCGTAGAGGTTCGCGGCGATCGAGCCCGCGACCAGGTTGCACGGATAGGAGCCGAGGCGCATCGTGGCGCCCTTGTCCACGACGTCCTTCTGCTCGGGCAGCAGGTGGATGACGGGGTGCGCCGCGCTGGGATCCATCTCCTCGCTGTTCGCGCCCCGGAGGCCGAGCACGTTGCGGGCGTACTCGATGACCGCCATCTGGAGGCCGAGGCAGATGCCGAAGAACGGAAGGCCCGACTCGCGGGCGTGACGGATCGCCTCGATCTTGCCTTCGATGCCGCGGCCGCCGAAGCCCGGGGCGACGAGCAGGGCGTCGGCGCCTTCGAGCAGCGCCTTCGGGTCGGCGCTGCCTTCGAGCTGGTCGCTCTCGATCCAGCGGAGATCGACGCCCGCGCCGTTGGGAATACCCGCGTGGACGAGAGCCTCGGCGATGGACTTGTAGGCGTCGCCGTTGCTCGTGTACTTGCCGACGACGGCGATGGTGACCCGCCGCTGGGGATTCTTGAGGGTGTCGACCAAGCCTTCCCACTCCGCCATGGCGGGCGTGCGCGGTTCGAGGCCGAGCTTCCTGCAGACGTAGTCGCCGACGCCCGCCTCCTCGTAGGCGAGGGGCACCTCGTAGATCGTGTCGACGGTCTTGCTCTCGACGACGGCCTGGGGCGGGACGCCACAGAACAGGGAGATCTTCGTGCGCTGATCTTCCTCTAGAGGCACCTCGGAGCGACAGACGAGCACGTCGGGCGCGATGCCGATCTGGCGGAGCTGCTGGACGGAGTGCTGGGTCGGCTTGGTCTTGACCTCTTTCCAGGGGCCGACGGTGGGGATGAGGGTGACGTGGACGTAGAGGCAGTCGTCCCAGCCCACGTCGCCGCGCATCTGGCGGATCGCCTCCAGGAAGGGCAGGCTCTCGATGTCGCCGACCGTGCCGCCGATCTCCGCGATGACGATGTCGGCGTCGATCTCCATGAGGCGCCGCTTGATCTCGTTGGTGACGTGGGGGATCACCTGGACGGTACCGCCCAGGTAGTCGCCCCGCCGCTCGGCGTCGATGACCGCCCGGTAGACCTTGCCCGTGGTGATCGAGCTTCGGTCGGAGCACTCGACGTCGATGAAACGCTCGTAGTGGCCGAGGTCGAGGTCGGTTTCCGCGCCGTCCTCGGTGACGAACACCTCTCCGTGCTGGAACGGGTTCATCGTGCCCGCGTCGACGTTGATGTACGGGTCGAGCTTGACGGGGGCGACGGTGTAGCCCCGGTTGCGGAGCAACCGTCCGAGGCTGGCGGTCGTGATGCCCTTTCCGATCGAAGAGACGACGCCGCCGGTGACGAAGATGAACTTGGCCAAAGCTTTTCCCCCAAAACCGCCCGGCTCAGACGCACGGAGACCGTACGCTTTCCGTCGGGGGGTTTTACGGATTATACGCGATCCACCTATAATGGCCGCATGGCCTTTGCGCTCTTTGCCTGCGCCGCGCTCCTCGCGCCAAAGCCCGTCGTCCTCACGCCCGCCCTGAAGCACGCGATCCTGGAGGGTATCGGAACGACCCTGCGAAGCAAGGCGTTCGTGCCGGGGGTGGATTTCACGACCTGGCCGAAGATCGCGCACCGGCACGCCTCGGCGTTCGCTTCCGCCAAGGGTCCCGATGCCTTCGCCCTGGAAATCGACCGCGCGCTTTTCGAGTATGGCGTCAGCCACCTCTCGGTCATTCCACCGGGACGCCGGCCGGGCGCCAAGATGCGGGCGTTCGGCTTCGTCTCGAACGTGTACAAGGGCAAGGTCGTCGTGTCGCACGTGTTCCCCGGCACCCAGGCCGCCCGGGAAGGGCTGTACCCAGGACTGATCCTCTCGACGTTCGATTTCCCAGACTATCCCGACACCGACCGCATCGAGATCGGCTACGAGAAAGGGGGAGCCGCGTGGACCACGACGATCGCCAAGGAAAGCTTCGTTCCCCGACAGGAAGTCGACCTCGTGTGGGGCGATACGGACACCTGCGTTCTGAAGGTCCCGACGTTCAGCGCGGACTACGACGAGAAGACGCTGGAGAAGCTCGTCGCCAACGCGGCGCGCTTTCCCAACCTTATTCTCGATCTGCGGGGCAACGGGGGCGGCCTTCCTCAACACGCCACGCATCTCCTCGGCGCGTTTCTACCGCCCGGAACGCGCATCGGCGCCGCCATTTCGCCAGGGACGCTCCGGGCGTACGCGAAGTCGGTGGGCCGCCCCGCCGCCGGCCAGCGCGCCGTGGGCCAGAGCGCCGCCGACCGAGCGGAGATGGCCCGCCGCGCCCCGACGGACGACGCGCTGATCGTGCGGCGCATTCCGAAGCCCTATACGGGCCACGTCGCCGTCCTGATCGACGGAGGTTCGGCCAGCGCGGCCGAGGTGGTCGCTACCGCCTTGCGCGACTACGCCCAAATAGCGATCTTCGGAACCCGTTCGGCAGGCATGGTCCTGTTCTCCGATCCAGCCCCGCTCCCGGGCGGCTACCTCTTGGCCTTTCCCTACAGCGACTATTGGACCGCGAAGGGAGAGCGCCTGGAAGGGCGCCCCGTGACGCCCGACGTCGAGGCGGCAGAAGGCTCTGACGAGACGAGCGTACTGCCGTACCCTCTGCGACTCAAAGCGATCGAGTGGCTTCGCGCGAAATATCCCGCCAAGTCCCACGTTTAGGCGCTACGTGGGGATCTACGCGCCCAAGCGCTCCGCGTGCAGACCGCGCACCAGCGTTTCCAGGGCGGGGAGGGGGGTTTCGGCGACGTGGCGCCAGAAAGGGAGGAGGGCGACGAGGGTCTCCTCCGCGTGCTTGAGGTTCGGCGGCGGGTTCTCCAGGGGGGCGAGGCGGTCGAGGTTCAGGACGACCTCGGCCCGGACGCGAAACCGGTCGGCGTGAGACGAAGCGGCGGCGTCGCAGACGTAGCCGCCCGCCCGGGGGGAGAGGAAAGGCTCGCCCTCCCGAAGGGTCTGGCCGGTCACGACGCAGGCGCCGAAGTCCGGCATGAACCCGGCGTGGGCGAGGAGGGCGACCTGGGCCCAGGCGGCGGCGGCGAGAGGCTTCGGGTGCTTCTCCAGGCTTCGCAGGCACTTCGTCAGGAGTTCGTACGCCTCGGGGTCGGGCTCCTCGTAAGGGAGAATCGCCGCGAACAGCTCGACCGTGGCGAGGGCGTAGGTCAGACGGTCGAAGTCGGTACGGAGGCCCGGAAAGGAGGTTTGCGGCTGGACCTGGGTGACGTAGCGGTTCCGCTTACCCTCCGCGAGGGCGATCTTGCCGACGCTCAGAGGGTCGCTCACCCCCGCGAGCCGGGACGCCCCCTTGCGGGCGCCCTTGGCGAACACGTCGATCTTGCCCAGCTCCGGCGTCAGGACGGTCAGCCGACGGTCGGTCTCGCCCGCGTCGCGGCGACGGAGGACGACAGCCTGCACGGTGGTTTCGGGCACCCTTCTTCTACGCTCCGGAAGGCCGCGCGGTCAACGATGGAAGTCCGATTTAGAGGCGCAAAGGCCCGGATTCCAAACGGTCGATCCGACGAGAGGACCGATACGGAAAGCTTTCTCCGAGCGACGACCTCCGGTACCCTTAGGGCGTGGGAGCTTTCAACGGGCCGAAGGACTGGGGACGTCTGCTGACCGCCATGGTCACCCCTTTCACCGCCGACGGACGGGTAGACCTGGACGAGGCGGCGCGGATCGCGACGTACCTCGTGGACGTGCAGAAGAACGACGGCCTCGTGGTGAACGGCACCACCGGCGAGTCGCCCACGGTGAAGCACGCGGAGAAGTTCGAGCTCCTGCGGGCGGTCCTAGGAGCCGTCGGCGACCGGGCGGCGGTCCTGTTCGGGGCGGGCACCTACGACACCCAGGAGAGCGTCGACTACACCCGAGAGGCGGAGGCGGCGGGGGCGCACGGCATCATGCTCGTGAACCCGTACTACAACCGACCCGGCCAAGCGGGGCTCTACGCCCACTTCTCCACCGTCGCGCGGGAGACGGGCCTGCCCGTCCTGCTCTACAACATCCAGCCCCGAAGCGCGATCAACCTGGAGACGCCGACCCTGTTGCGGCTCGCGGAGATCGACAACGTCGTAGGCGTCAAGGAGGCGAGCGGCAACCTGCCCCAGATCGCGGACGTCTGCCGAGAGGCGCCGGAAGGCTTCCGCGTCTACAGCGGCGACGACGCCCTCACCCTGCCCGTGCTGTCGGTCGGCGGCTACGGCATCGTGAGCGTGACCGGCCACGTCGTGGGCGCCCGGATCAAGCGGATGGTCGAGCTTTTCCCCACCGCGCCCGCCGAGGCGGCCGAGATCGGCAAGGAGCTGATCCCCGTTACCAAGGCGATGTTCTCCGCCCCGAACCCGGTGCCGGTGAAGTACGCCCTCGCCCGCCTGGGCTACGGTCGCGCGGACGTCCGGCTTCCGCTCGTCGAGCTTTCGGATGCGGAGCGCGCGGAGATCGACCTCGCTCTCGAGCGTGCGGGCGTGTTCCAGCCGGTGGCGTAACCCCTTAACGTCGAGTCACCGCCGGAGCCGTTTCCCCATACGGTTTCAGCGGAGACCATTGGGGCTCGGCGCTCGAGCTCTCCTCGCGGAGGACGAATCGCCTCAGGCGCTCGTCCTCCGTTCCGGGTCCGCCGTGCGCGAACCCTCGAAACCGCCGACGGTCGGACCGCCCATGGCCGAGCAAGGGAGTCACGACGACATCGCTCGCCTTCGGGAAGCCCATCAGGTCGTCCACGAACCATACGACGCCCCGATCCGTGCCGATCCGCCGGTTCTCCACGACCACGGTCACTTCGACGGAACACTGCTCGCCAAGGGCGCCGTCCATGAGGGCGTGGCCCGCGTGGCCTTTCGGCGGACGAAGAGCTCGCGAGCGGCGAAGAGCAGGCCGAAAGCCCCAGCCACCGCGACGAGCGTCGTCCAAACAAGCTTGGCTCCTTGAAACCGTTCGCTCAACCGGTGGCCAAAGGGATTGGGAAACCGAACGAGGTAAGAGGAAGCCGGTGACGATCGAAACACGGGTCGCGGCTTACGCGGCTTGGCGATCCAGCGACTCTCGCGCGGCTTGGTTCCTCCGTCTCCCACCTTCCCCTCAGGATAGCGCGGCGTTCGCCGTCGCCAGAGCCTCGTAGGCTTCGAGCGGCGGCCAGTGCCGCTCGGCGTCCGGGGCGGCGGTCTCGTTCTCGAAAAGGCGAAGCCGCTCGCGAAGCGCCTTCGTGTGGTCTCCGAGCGGACTGATCGCGACGTAGGCGGGGACGGGCGCGTCCACCAGAACGAGGGAGCCGATCGGGGCCGGGCCCACCGGAGTGTTCGCCGCCCGCGCGGTCCAAGGCACCGCCACGTCCCGCGCGGCGAGCACGAACGAGGCGCTCCGTCCGCTGAAGCCGATCAGGCCGTCCGCGAACCAGATCACGCCCCGGTCGGAGCCGAGGGGTTTCTTCCCGGCCACGATCGTGATCTCAGCCGGAAACTGCTCTCCGAACGCGCCGTCGAGCAGGGTGGCGTCGGTCTTCCCAAGTCGGTCTCGCAGTCGGCTTCGAACCATCGCCCCGATGCCGATCGCGAGCGCCAGGAGAACGATCGCCCCGACCGCGTAGCGCAACGCAGGAACGTGCCGCCCGGGATTCGTGAAGAGGTTGATCCAGCTCGGCGCCTGGGAAAGCAGGATGGTCAAGGTCGCCGCCGGCAGAATCCAGCGCGGCTTTTGGGGTCGCCCGATCCAGCGTCCCGGCATCGGGGCGGGCGTTCGGCCGCCGATCCGCGTTCCCGTGGGCATAGCCTATTGTAAGCGATGCCCAGCGGCGAGCAAGGCCTACAATAGGGCCATGTTCCCACTCGTGACGCCGGAGTCCGCCGGACTGCCCTCGGCGGCGGTTCTGGACTTGATCGACCGACTGGAGCGCGAGGACCACGATCCGCACAGCCTGATCCTCCTGCGGGACGGGCGGACGCTCGCCGAAGGCTGGTGGGCGCCCTACCGGCGGGATCGCGTCCACCGCCTCTACTCCCTCAGCAAGAGCTTCACCTCCATGGCGGTCGGGCTGGCGATCCACGAGGGGCGGTTGGGACTGGACGATCCCGTTTTAGGCTTCTTCCCGGACGAGGCTCCGCCCGAACCGAGCGACCATCTCCAGGCGATGCGGGTGCGCGACCTGCTCACGATGAGCTGCGGCCAGGACGCGGACGACATACGCGAGCTTCGGGAGAGCGACGACTGGCCCCGCGTCTTCCTGAGCCGCCCCGTGCCGCACCCGCCCGGAACCTACTTCCTCTACAACAGCTCCGCGACCTACATGCTGGCCGCGATCCTGGCGCGGATCACCGGCGAGGGTCTGCTGGACTACCTGCGGCCCCGCCTCCTCGATCCGCTCGGCGTCGGTCCGGCGCGGTGGGAGACCGATCCGCAGGGCATCGCGACCGGCGGTTGGGGGCTGTCCCTTACGACCGACGCGATCGCCCGCTTCGGCCAGCTTCTGCTGCAGAAAGGCCGCTGGGGCGACCGCCAGCTCGTCCCGGAGGGCTGGGTCGAGGCGGCCACGTCGAAGCAGGTCGACAACGCGCGCAACGCGAGCCCCGACTGGCGGCAGGGCTACGGATTCCAGTTCTGGCGCTCGCGCCACGACGCCTTTCGGGGCGACGGCGCGTTCGGGCAGTTCTGCGTCGTCGTGCCCGACCGCCGGGTCGTCGTCGCGATCACGTCGGCCTCGGACAACCTGCAAGGCGTCCTCGACGCGGTGTGGTCGCTTTTGGAAGCGCTCTCCGACGCGCCGTTAGGGGACAACCCGGACGCCACCGAGAAGCTTCGCGGGCGTCTTGCGGGACTGCACGCGCCGGGCTTCGAACACGGCTGGGAGGAGCGGGCGGAAGGCGTGGAACCCGTTCCCGGTCCGATCGGAACGGCGAACGGGCGGATCGTCGCCCTGGAGTCGACGGAGTCGATGGTCGTCGAAGGAACCCGGTATTCCGCGCGGGGCACCTGGGGGCTGCGAGAGGGAACGATCGGGACGGCGTAGAGCGGCCCGATCGCGGGACGCGGCGCAACAACGGACCCCGAATGGATTTTCTTATGGCGCGTCAGCCGATCATGGACCGGGAGGGAAAGGTCCACGCCTACGAGCTGCTCTACCGCAAGGGCGGGGGCGCGTCGGCCGGGCCGCTCGACGAGGCGGACGAGCACCGCTCTCTTCTCAACTCGATGGTCGAGGTCGGCCTCGCCCGGCTGGTCGGCGAGAAACCCGCCTTCTTCAACCTTTCGCCCAAGATGCTCGGGAGCGTCTGCACGAATCTCCTTCCGCCCGGGCGGGTCGTGCTGGAGCTTCTGGAGGACACGGTGATGGATGAGGCGACGTCACGCCGCATCGACGAGCTCAAAGGGGAGGGCTACACCCTCGCCTACGACGACTTCACGTTCCAGCCCCACCAGATCCCCTTCGTCGGCCGGGTCGGCCTGATCAAGGTCGACGTGATGGACACGCCGTGGTGCATGATCCAAAAGGGCCTGCCCGCGTTGCGACGGGCGGGCGTTCGGCTTCTCGCGGAGAAGGTCGAAGACCGGGAGACCTACGAGCGCTGCCTGGGCGCGGGGTTCGAGCTTTTCCAAGGCTACTACTTCGCGCGGCCCGAGACGCTCGCCGCCAAGGGCGTCGAGACGCGGCAGCGCGCGCTGCTGAAGCTTCTGAGCACGCTCAACCGCCCGAACGCCACCGCCGCCCAGCTGGAAACGGCCGTCGCCCAGGACGCGGCGCTCGCGGCGCGCCTGCTCAAACTCGTGAACAGCGCCGGCTTCGGCGTCTCGCGCCGGGTCGAGTCGATCCGGGTCGCGATCCAGATGCTCGGCACGGCGCGGCTCCAGGCCTTCGCCACCGTCCTCGCCGCCTCCGGCGCGACGGGAACGGACGACCGCGCGCTGAGCGACCTGGGCCTCGTTCGGGCGCGCCTCTGCGAACGGATCGCGACGCAACTGGGGCACGGGGACGCCCACAAGCATTTCACCATCGGGCTGCTCTCCGTGCTCGACGCGCTGATGAGACTGCCGATGGCCCAGATCGTCGGCGAACTTTCCCTGACGGAGGACGTGAGCGCCGCCCTTCTCGATCCGAATCTCTGCGACGAGCTTCGGATCGTGACCGCGCTGGAGCGGGGCGACTGGTCGGTTCTCGCGGGCTACGCGCTGGACGAGGGCGACCTGTCGCGGAGCTACGCGGCGGCGGTGGCCGACACCGCCGCCCTCGATTGACAGGCGCGGCGCTCGACCGACGGGCGCCACAATAGTCCCCAATGGGCCTCCTGCGCCACGTCAACCCTCTCCAGGGCACCGACTCTCACCACGGCTTCTCGAAGGGCAACACGCTCCCCCTCGCCGCCCTCCCCTTCGGCATGAACCACTGGTCGGCGCAGACCTCGGAAGGGCGTTGGTTTTTCTCTCCCCACGACAAGAAGCTCCAGGGCGTGCGCTGCACCCACCAGCCTTCGCCCTGGATGGCCGACTACGGCCATTTCGTGGTGATGGCGAACACCGGAGTGGAGCGACACCTCTCGCCTACCCGCCGGTCGCGGGCGTACCGGGGCGAGTTCTCGCCCGCCGGCTTCAGGGCTACGTTCCTCAACGACGGCACGACGATGGAGATGGCCCCCACGACGCGGGGCGCGATCTTCCGCTTCCGCTTTCCCGAGGGCACGACGGGGCGGGTGGTCTTCGAGCCCTGCGCGGGCGACTCTCTGGTCGAGTGGGAGTTTGGGGGCAAGCAGGGGGTTGCGGGCCTCGTACGCGGCAACTCCGGCGGCGTGACCGAAGACTTCGCCCACTACTTCCGGGCCGAGTTCGACCGCGAGGCCACATTCGTCTCCAACTTCAAAGGTGAGTCGCTGACCCAAGAGATCGAAGGCGAGCGCCTGGGATTCGTCGCTGAATTCGAGGGCGGCGGCGAGGTGACGATGCGGATCGCGACCTCCTTTATCTCGACGCTCCAGGCCGGTCATAACCTGCACACCGAAATCAAGCCCCACCAAACGGTCGAGGACATCGAGTTGCTCTCCCGTTTCGAGTGGGAGCACAACCTCGCCCGCATCGAGATCGAAAGCGAGGACGAAAGCCGGCTTCAGACCTTCTACTCCTGCCTCTACCGGACCCAGCTTTTCCCCCGCGTGTGGCACGAGGAGACGTCCGAGGGACGGAAGCACCGGAGCCCCTACGACGGAGAGATCCACGACGGTCCGCTCTACACCGACAACGGGTTCTGGGACACCTACCGCACGGAGTACCCGCTTCTCGCCCTGCTCCAGCCGGAGCAGCTCGCGGAGATCCTTCAGGGCTGGACGAACGCCTACAAGGAGGGCGGTTGGTTCCCGCAGTGGGCCACTCCCGGCTACCGGGCCTGCATGGTCGGCACCCACATCGACGCCGTCATGGCGGACGGAGTCGCGCGGGGTGTCACGAACTTCGAGGTCGAGAAGGCGCTCGAAGGGCTTCTCAAGCACGCCGACGAGGTCGGCGACCCCGATGGCGCGTGGGGCCGCATCGGCATCGAAGACTACAAGAGCCTCGGCTACGTGAGCACCGAGCACCACGAGTCGGTCGCCCGCTCGCTCGACTACGCCTACGACGACTGGTGCATCGCCCAGATCGCGGAGGGCGAGCCCCGCGAGCGGCTTCTGAAGCGGGCCGAGAGCTACAAGCATCTGTACGATCCCGAGGTGGGCTTTATGCGCGGCAAGAACCTCGACGGCTCGTGGCTGGAGCCCTGGGACGAGTTCCAGTGGGGCAGCCCCTACGTCGAGGGCGGGCCGTGGCAGTCGTCGTGGTCGGTCCAGCACGACGCGGCGGGACTGATCCGCCTCATGGGGGGTGAGACGACGTTCGTCGCCAAACTCGACCGGATGCTGACCACGCCGCCCTATTTCACCACCGGCGCGTACGGCTTCGAGATCCACGAGATGACGGAGATGGCGCAGGCCGACTTCGGGCAGTACGCCCAGTCGAACCAACCGGTCCACCATGTCCTGTACCTCTACAACGCGGCGGGTCGCCCCTGGCGCACCCAGAAGGAGGTTCGGCGGGTGATGGATCGGCTTTACACGCCGGACGACCTGCCGGGCGACGAGGACAACGGCGAGATGTGCGCCTGGTACGTCCTCTCCGCCCTCGGTCTCTTCCCGCTCACGCCGGGCCGGGCGGAATGGACCCTCGGCTCGCCCCTGTTCAAGCGAGCGACGGTCCACCTTCCGAACGGCAAGGATCTCGTGGTCGAGGCGCCGGAGAACGGCGACGAAACGCCGTACGTTCGGGGCACGAGCCTGAACGGCGACACGCTGAATCGCCTGTTCGTGACGCACGACGAGGTCGCGGCGGGCGGAACGCTCCGCTTCGAGATGGCGGCGGAGCCCCTGGAGACGGTGGTCCCCGCCGAGGGACGCCCTTACTCGATGACGCCGTACGAGACGGCCTAGCATTCGTTGAGAGAAGAGACGCCCGCCTTCCGACTGGGTCGCCGCCCGTCGGCGGCGGCCTTCGCGCTCCTCGCCGCGTTCGTGCTCGCCGGGATCGCGGGGGCGTGGCGCCTCCCTTGGCTCTCGCGGTCCGACCTTGCCCTGAGCCTCTGGCTCCAGCGAAGCCGAACGCCCACGGCGGACACGGCGATGCGCCTCCTAAGCGACGTCGGCACCGACGCCGTCGGCATCCCGCTGATGGTCTTGACGTCCCTCTGGCTCTACCGCCAAGGCCGCCCTCGGGAAGCGGTCGCGGCGTTCGCGTGCCTCGTCGCGACCCCGCTCAACGTCGTTCTCAAGCTGATTGCCAACCGCCCGCGTCCGGGCGGGGCCGTCGCCGTGCTCGCCGGGACGTACGGAACGAGCTTCCCTTCGGGCCACGCGATGGGGTCGGCGGCGGTCTACGGGACGCTGGCGGCGCTTGTCTGGAGCCGCACCGGGCGGGCGGCTCCGACGGCGGCCCTGCTTCTCGTTCCGATCGGGGTGGGCGTCAGCCGCGTCTACCTCGGGGCGCACTACGGCTACGACGTCCTCGCGGGATGGGCGGCAGGAGCCCTCGTGGTCGCGGGGGTGGTCGCGTGGCTCAGAAAGGGCGGCGAAGCCTCTGACCTGTGATCTTTTCCTTAGGGGATGACGGTGCGGATGTCCGGGTCGAGCCCGGCGGCGTCGGTGTCTCCGAGGTCGTCCTTGAGGTTGGCGCCGACGCTATAGACGCGGAACTCGGCCCCGTCGGGCTGGTAGCCGAAGGTGCGTCCGTTGTAGGGGTCGGTGGCCCACGGCGGCTTGACGGCAGTTAGATTGGCAGGCGCGCGTCCCTGCAGCGCGACGAAGCGCCGCAGCTCCGCTTCCATGATCAGGAGCCGGAGACGAGCGACGGAGCGGTCCTCGATATCGAGAAGGGGCGAGCCGATCAGAAAGAAGTGGCGGGCGAACGCCTTCTGCGTCTTATCGCCCTTGAGTTTGATTTTAAGAAGGCCGCCTCGCTCGGCGCGCGGTAGGGCGGCGGCGGCGTGCCAAGCTTTCGAAAGCCGCTGCCGCTCGTCGTTCAGGGCGTCGAAGAAGGCGGCGCGTTTGGGTCCGTCCTTCTCGCGCATGTCCTTAAGGGGGGAGGCGAGGTCGCGGAACTCGCGCCCCATGGCGGCCTCCAGCGGGGCGAAGTCCTCCTTCTGGTAGGCGTCCTGCAGGCTTTGGAGGGCCAGGGCCATGTCCTCGTCCGCGCGATCGAACGTCTGGGTAAGGGGAGGTCGCCGGACCAATCCCGCCTTGACGGCGCCCGAAAGGCGCCGCAGGCTCGCGACCGAGAGCCTTGGAAGCGCGGGAAGGAGCGCCTCGCGCGTCTCGTTCGCGATCTCCACGCCCAAGGTCCGGTCTGCCGGTCCGCCGCCGCAGAGGTCGGCGGCGAAGCGAAAGGCGAGGGCCGCCTGATCGATGGCGGCGTCGTACGATCCGACGGCGAGCGCATCGTCCACCCGCCACCGGAAAGCCCTTCCCAGAAGGCGCCAGGCCGCCCTTCCGGGAAGGGAGGAGCCGGGCCGGGCGGGAACGTAGTGGAACTCGCAGGTTCCGTTCGCCGTCGCGATCCGTCGCAGGGCGGGGGCGAGGGCCTTGATCAGGTTCTCACGCTGTTGGGGCGCGAAGAAGGTGCGGTGAAGAGGGTTGGCCTTCATGCCTGCGACCGCCGTCTCCGCCTCGCCCGCCGCGAGCACGTAGGCGTCGAACGCGTCGTCTCCGGCGGGGTTCGGAACGTACGGGGTCGGTGCGACGGCGTAGGTCGGAAAGGGCGTGGAGCCCGATCCGTGGCAACCGACGAGAGCGAGAGCGAGAGCGACGAGAGCGAAACGGGCGCCTTCCATGGGCCAGGGCAAGGTTACCTTCCGCAGAGGCCCGATCGTCTCGAAACCCACGCGGGCCTCGCATCGGCAGGGCGCCGTAACGATACGATGAAAAGCCCTGCGGCCTCTTTCGAGATCGCAGGGCCCAAGGCGGGAAAGAGGGTTCTCAGTTCCCGTTCAGCCGCTTCTCAAGCTCTTCGAGCTGACGCTCGGCCTCGCTGCGGGCTTTGGCGTCGGCGGAGGCGTCCGGGGTGGCTCCGCCGATCGACACGCTCTGGGTCTCCTGGACCTGGGGAGCGGGAGCGCGCATCCCGAGCCGCTCTTCCAGCCGGTCGAGCTCGCTCTCGGCCTCCATGTCGCGCGCCTGATCTTCCATCTGCATCATGCGCCCTTGGAAGCTGGTGCCCATCATTTCCTGCCGCGCGTTGGCCTCGCCCTGGGCGGTGGCGATGCGGTCGCGGGCCGCGCCGAAGGAGCCGGTCTCGAACTCCGTCTCGAAATTGAGTCCTTCGAGGGCCTTGCTGATGGAGCTCTGGATCTGGGCGTTCTTCCACTGGGCCTTGAGGGCGAGGGCCTCGGCCGCCTTCTTGCGGACCTCCTCCTCCTGGCGCTTGATCCCGACCTTCACCTGCTCGACGGTGCCGACGGCCTGGTCGTACGAGCCTTGAAGCTGCGTGACGAGAGCGTCGTTGTTCATCTTCTCGCGCATGAACACGGTCGCCATCTCGCGGTTGCCCTGCTTGAGCGCGGTGGTCGCCTGCGACTCGAGGGTGGCCGACTTCTTCTTGGCCTCCGTGAGCATCGACTCCAGCTTGTTCTTCTGCGTGATGGCCTGCACGGCCTTCTCGCGGTTGCCGATGAGCGCCTGCTGCATGTCCCGCCGCGCCTGGTCGAGCATGATGTCCGGGTCTTCGACCTTGTCCATCGTGCGATTGAAGACGGCCTTGAGCCAGCTGAAGAAGCGTTTCATGGTCGGAGTTCGCGCCCAGGGCGCGTACGATTGCCTCGATTATACAGGCGTTCCCCGGACGGGTGTTGGACTTTGGGACTTAGGGGGCGCCTGACGAAGCCCCGCGTCCCGCCTTTAGGCTTTCTACGCTCGCTACGAGTCCCGCGTAGACGATGCCCGCACGAATTGCCGCCGGGCGGACGCCGAAGGGTGGAGGCTAAAGATCGCCCTTGAGCGCGCCGCGCATAACGTCCTTCGGATCGTCCATGTCGCCGTCCTTCTTCAGGTCGTCGTACGCCCTGTCGGCTCCGGTCTTCACCGCCGGAGCTTCCGACCCCGCGCCGCCCACGACGCCGCGCCCGACGACGACCATCGCCACCAGGATGATGGCGATCGCCGCCAGCAGACCGATCACGCCGAAAACCCTCATACGGTCCTGTTCTACGAGTTGCGTAATGCCGCCGACGCCCGGTCCAAGGCCTCGGCGACGATCCGAGCCTGGATCTCCGCCTCCTTCCAACGGCGGCCTTCGATCGCCTCGCGGACGCCCGGAAGGGTTTTGGCCCCGTAGCCGGTGAGAAGCCCCGGCGCGGAGAGGACGTGGCGGTACCAGGGTCGGCCCGGCAGGCCGGGGCCAAGGAGCGCGCGTTCGACGGCCATCGTCTGGGCGTCGGTCGGATGGGGGTTCGCGGCGACGGCGGCCCGGAGGCGGGCGGCCGCCTCGACCAGCGGCGACAGGTCGATGGGCGGAACGGCGTCCTTAGGCATGGGAAGGACGTGCGTCTCCTTCGTGTCCAACGACAGGGCGAGGGAGCCGTCGGTCAAGCGCCGGTTGAACTCCTCGGTTTCGGTGCGGGTCGTCTCGACGAGGCGTCCCAGTTCTTTCACGTATTCGTCGAGCGTGTCGGCGAGACTCGCGTGGGCGAAGGGCAGAACGTCGGCTCCTGCCGCGCGCAGGACGATCCGCCCGGCGGTTTTGGCGAGCACGGCCCCGTAGACGAGGCCGGGGTCGGCGAAGCGGGTCTGCCAATCGTAGGAGTCGTAGATCGAGTGGTACTGCGTTCCCTCCCCTTCCCCGCCGAAGTCGAGGTCCACCGACGAGACGCCCGCGTGCTGGATGAAGGGGCTGTAGTCGGAGCCCGAGCCCAGGGGCGAGATCCGCAGGTCCGGGCGCGTTCGAGCCGCCGCGTCGCCGCCCGCGACGCGGCGGGCGCGCAGTCGCGCCCCGACGGAGACGCCCTTCTCGGGATCGGACACGTCGTTCGCGACGCCGGTGAGGAACGGCTCCAGGGCGGGCGATCCTTCCAGGTTGAGATAGCCGCGCGAGTTGCCATCGGAGTTCACGTAGAGCGCGGCCTTCTTCGAGAGCTCCTCCAGGTGCGTCTCGACGAACTCGGTCGAGCCGAGCAGGCCGGGCTCCTCGCCGTCCCAGGAGCAGTACACGATCGTTCGCTTAGGTCGCCAGCCCGAACGGGCGAGGGCGCCGATCGCCTTGGCCTCGTCCAGCATCGCGACCTGCCCGGAAAGCGGATCGTTGCCACCGTAGACCCAGGCGTCGTGGTGGTTGCCGCGCAGGATCCACTCGTCAGGCAGACTCGAACCCCGCATGACCGCGATCACGTCGCGGCAGGCGACGGTCTTCCAGTCGAAGCTCAGCCTAAGGTGGGCCTCCTGGCGCGAGGGTCCCATGCGGTAGGCGAAGGGCAGGCCGCCGCGCCACGCGGCGGGGGCGACGGGGCCGGTCAGATCGCGAAGGAAGGGTTCGGCGTCGCCCCAGGAGATCGGGAGGACGGGAATCTTCGTGAGGGTCGGCGCCGCCTCTCGCTTTAGGCGCGGGGTTCCGGGCACCGAGCCCTGTTCGGGGGTCAGCGGGTCGCCGGGGAAGATCGGCATGTCGGCGACGGAGCCGCGCTGGGCGGAGTTCCGGTCTCGCCAGCCGCCGCCGGGGTACTCCGAGCCTTGGGCGTAGCCGTCGTCGCGCGGGTCGGAGTAGATGAGGCAGCCGACCGCTCCGTGCTCGCCGGCGAGCTTGGGCTTCAGGCCGCGCCAGCCGCCGCCGTAGCGCACGATCACGATGCGGCCCCGCACGTCGATGCCGCGCTCGGCGAGGGCCTCGTAGTCGGCGGGCAGGCCGTAGTTCGCGTACACGACCCGTCCCCGAACGTCGCCGTCGCACGAGTAGCAGTTGTAGGTCGGCAGGGCCTCTCGGTTCTTCCCGGAGGTCGCGTCGCCTTTTACCGGCGGCTCGCCGAGCCGCGCGCGGAAGGAGCCTATCTCCAGCCGCCGTTCTTTAGGCTCGGCGAACAGCACGTCGAACGTCTCGATCCGCGCCTCGAAGCCGAACGAGGCGTAGAGGTCGCGCATGAACTCCGCGTTCTTCAGGCCGTACGCCGACCCAACGTGGTGCGCGCCGCCCGAAAGGCGCTTGAGCCAGGCCATCTGGTCCTTCGCGTCGATCGCCGCGTCGAAGCGGGCCTCGACGGCTCGCTGCGCCGCCGAGGTTTCCGTCGAGAAGCCGAGCAGGGGCGTCTGGAGCGGGGGCAGGAAGAGCGGCATGGGGCTTAGGCTACCCAGGCGCGGATTCTTCGAAGAAGCGGGAGAGCGGATGTCGATCTTGCGCCTCGTGGATCGACCTTAGGTCAAACCGGAACGCGGAACGCTTCCCGCTCCGGAAGGGAAAAGACGATGCGATACATGATGCTGGTGATCCTGCCTTCGGGCAACGCCTACGAAAAGGGCGCGATGCCGGACGCGGAGACGGTGGCCCACATGACGAAGTACAACGAAGAGCTCGCCAAGGCGGGCGTCCTCTTGGGCCTCGACGGGCTCCACCCGACCTCGGCGGGAGCGCGGATTCGGAAGGAGGCAGGGCGGACGATCGTGACCGACGGTCCCTTCGCCGAGACGCGGGAGGTCTTGGGCGGTTACTGGCTGATCAGAGTCGGATCGCACGAGGAGGCCCTCGATTGGGCGAAGCGGGCTCCGATCGGCGAGGAGACGATCGAACTGCGGCGGATCTTCGACCTGGAGGATTTTCCGGCAGACGTCCAGACGGCGGCGGCGAGCGAGACCGTCGAGGCCGCGATCGCCACGACGTAGGCGGTATCCTTGCCCGCCATGCGACGAGCGCTCACGACGGTCGAGGCGCTGATCGCTTCGGCGGTCGTGATCGTGTTCCTCGCGATCGGCTATCCGGCGGCGCGCGCCCTTACCGGACGCGCCCACCAGTCGGCCTGCGCGGAGCGGCTGCACACCCTCGGGGCGGGCCTCGCCCTCTACGCCAACGACCACGACGGGGCCTTGCCCGCCGCGACCACCGCCGAATGGGCCTACCAGAGCGTGAAGGACGTTCCGGCGGACGAGCTTAAAGGCTCGCCCGCCCTTCTGCGAGAGCTGATAAAGCCCTACGTTCCGGGCGAGGAGGCTTGGTTCTGTCCCCTGGATCCCCACCGGGGCGAGGACGCGCTGTGGCTGGGCCAGCGGCACCGCCTGACGGGCTTCCGCTACGATCCGAGGTCGTCGGGCGAGGAGGCCGCGTGGCCGCCCCGGTCGCAGCTCGGCAAAGAGTCCGGCCCGCTCCTCAGCGACGCCTACGGCGTCCCGGCGAAGGACTCCGATCCTGCGTTCCGAAGCGTAAAAGCCCCCACCTCGAACCATCCCGACGGCACGGTGAACCTCCTCGGCCAGGACCTGAGCCTCTCACGAAAGCGGGCGAAGGATCTGGTCGGCCTTTAAGCCCGCATCGAACGACGTAAACCTAAGTAGCGGTCTACCGGTTGTGAAACGGCGCGCGTTTACCCTGATCGAGTTTCTGACGGTGACGGCGATCGTCACCGTCCTCGTCGGGATCACGTTCCCGGTCTACGGAGCGGTCCGCCGAAGAGCGGATCACACGGTCTGCGCGGAGAGCCTCCATCAGCTCGGGGTGGCGATGACGCTCTACGCCAACGACCACGAGGGTTGGGTGCCGCCCGCGACGACGGCGGAGTTCCTCTTCAGCCATCTTCCGGGCATCGTTTCCAGCGAGCTCCAGGCATCCCCGTCGGTTCTGCGCCGGTCGATGGAGCCCTACGTGAAGGCGGAGCCGATTTGGTTCTGCCCTGCCGACGCCAAGGCGCACCGGAACGTGCTCTGGCTGGCGCAGCGCCATCAACTCACCAGTTACTTCTTCTATCCCCAGATGCCGGGTCAACTCATGGTCTGGCCGCCCCGGATGCAGTTGGGTCGGGACGCCTCGCCGAACAAACCGAGTGGGACGGAGGACGTTCCGCTGTTCTGCGACGCATCGGGCCTCCCGCGGATCGATTCCGATCCTGCGTTCCCCGACATCGACTACGCTATGTCGAACCATTCCGATCATCTCGTAAACGCCATCCGTCACGACCTGAGCCTTTCCCGCCTCCCGGCGAAGGAATGGGAAGGCTCGGAGAAGTAACGGATTCTAGGGCCTGTCGAGCGCTTCCTACGATCCACAGGACGACGGTCTGATTCGAGAAACCTCTCGACCCCCTCACCCTGCCCCCCTTACCCGGAGGGGAGCAGGGGTTCTGAGAGCTAGTGCGTGACGGCGCCGCGCGAGGCGGGGCCGACGTGGGCGGCGTACTTGGCGAGGACGCCCTTGGCGTAGCGCGGCGCGATGGGCTGCCACTCTTGGCGGCGCCGGGCCATCTCCTCGTCGGAGAGATCGACCGAAAGGCCGCCGTTCTCGGCGTCCACGGTGACCATGTCGCCGTCGCGGAGCAGGGCGATGGGGCCGCCGTCCATGGCCTCGGGGCAGACGTGGCCCACCATGAGGCCCCGCGTCGCGCCGGAGAAGCGGCCGTCGGTGAGGAGGGCGACGTCGTAGCCCAGGCCCTGGCCGACGATGGCGCTGGTGACGCCGAGCATCTCGCGCATGCCGGGACCGCCACGCGGGCCCTCGTAGCGGATCGCGACCACGTCGCCGCGCTGGATCTCGCGCCGCTGGACGGCCGCCATCGCGTCGTCCTCGCAGTCGAAGCAACGGACCGGGCCGGTGTGGACGAGCTTTCGGACGCCCGTCACCTTGACCACGCCGCCGTCCGGGGCGAGGTTGCCGCGCACGATGGCGAGGCCGCCATGGGAGTCGAGATAGTTGTCGCTGGCGCGGATCACGTCCTGCCCCGTCGGGATCACGACGTCCGCGAGCTCCTCCTCCAGGGTGCGTCCGGTCACGGTGAGGCAGTCGCCGTGGAGGGCGCCCGCCTCCAGCATCGCCTTGAGCACCGCCGGGACGCCGCCGACCCGGTGCAGGTCGAGCATCACGTACTTGCCGCCGGGGCGAAGATCGGCGAGGGTGGGGGTTCGCTTGGAGACGCGCTCGATGTCGTCGAGGGTGAGCGTCAGGCCGAGCTCGCGGGCGAGGGCCGGAAGGTGGAGGGCGACGTTCGTCGAGCCGCCGGTGGCGGCGGCGATGGCGATGCCGTTCTCCAGGGCCTTCGGCGTCAGGATGCGGGAGGGCAGAAGACCGTCCTTGAGGCATCGCATGACGGCCTCGCCCGCGAGCGCGAGGTGGGTGGCGCGGGAGCCGTCCGGGTCTTCGGCGGGCGGCGAGGAGGAACCGGGAAGGGCCATGCCGAGCGCCTCCGCCACGCAGGCCATCGTGTTCGCGGTGTACTGGCCGCCGCAGGCGCCGGCTCCGGGACAGACCGCGCACTCGACCGCGTGGAGCTCCTTCGCGTCGATCTTGCCCGCCGCGTAGGCCCCCGCCGCCTCGAAGGCGTCCTGGATGGTCACGTCGCGCCCGCCGTGTCGCCCCGGCAGGATGGTGCCGCCGTAGACGAAGACGCTCGGCACGTCGAGCCGCGCCATCGCCATCAGCATGCCGGGCAGGCTCTTGTCGCACCCGGCGAGACCGACGAGGCCGTCGTAGGCGTGGCCGCGCATCATCAGCTCCACGGAGTCGGCGATCACCTCGCGCGAAACGAGGGAGGCCTTCATCCCCTCGTGGCCCATCGCGATGCCGTCGCTCACCGAGATCGTGTTGAACCGCCGGGGCGTCCCGCCGTGCGCCTTGACCGCCTCGGCCACCGCGATCCCCTGGACGTCGAGGTTCACGTTGCAGGGCGTCGACTCGCTCCAGACGGTGGCGACGCCGACGAACGGCTGGGCGAGGTCCGCGTCCCCAAGGCCCATGGCCCGGAGCATCGCACGGTTGGCGGTCTTGTCCGCGCCCTCGGTGATGACGCGGGATTTGTGGCGAGGATCGAAGGCGGCCATGGGCCTAGAGCTTACTTGGCCTTGTACCGAAGCCGTTCGAGCGCGCTCCGGAGAGATCTCGACAATGCGCCTTCCCTGTGCCGTCCGCGAAGAAGGAATAGCGCTCTCGCACGATCTAGGGTATCATTCTCTTCGTTACGCGCTCGTAGCTCAGTGGATAGAGCATCAGCTTGCGGAGCTGAGGGTCGGAGGTTCGAGTCCTCTCGAGCGCGCCAAAATATAACGATAAAAGGCACCCGCTAACCTGGGTGCTTTTTTGTTTCCTAAATGCGATAAGAACGCGATTTGAACCTGATTACGCTGTTTGTTACGCACCCAAAACCGCTTTGAGACCGGATGGGGCTCGGGTTTGCCCCCCAACCGATCAAGTACCGATGGTGTTTCCACCACCCGTAAGAGGCACCTAGAAGCACCGATAATTACGCACCGTCTTACGCACTCTTACGCTCTTGCGAGGGGTGTAGATGCTGCCCTTGGGTGATGCGCTATCGGGTACGGGTCGATTCGCTATCAAACCGCAATGGCGTTGAGGGCTTGGCTGAAGCTCTTGCGCTCTGCCCAGGCCGTGTATTCACCGAGTCTTAGCGTGACCTTCTGAGAATCGGCAAACACGAGCATGGTGCCCGCGAAGCATCGGCACACGTCGCCCGTGCTTAGGTCTTGGAGGTCGAACGGGTCGAGGGGCAAGGCTGGCGTGACGAACGTAGCCCTTCCCTCTTTGGGCATGAGAAGCCTTAGGTAGTGGTCGTAATCGTCTCTCAGGATCACGAGCTTTGCGCCGTCGCTGAGTTGTACGTCCTCTCTTCTCATCGGCTTCTCAGAAGAGCGTGAGTTGTTCAGGGTCGAACGGCTGGCGCTCGTGTCCTCGGTCGTCAGCTTCGGAGTTGTTTTGCTCTTGGGCTTTGGTGGGTTCTTGGTCGCTGTCGGGGCTTGGATCGGGTGCGCGGAGCATCGGAGTCATTCTAACCCAAACAGTAGACAAACAGGTAGACGATGTTCCGAGGGGTGCCAGCTTGGGAATGAAGATTCCCAAGCTGGCGGGGGATTGACGGGGTAACGTCATCGGGCGGTTTGCATCGTTGGGCGGCTGTTGGCCGTCCTCTTTATCACCGCACGAGCCGAATGCCGATCAACTCTAACAAGCCGCATCTTTGGAACCAAGACACCTATGCCTCGGTGGATATGTTCAACGCTTGGTTTATGCAAGCGGCTCCTAAGGCGTTCCGCGAGACACGCGCGGCGGTGACAGGGCAAGTCGAGCAACACCTAGTTTTGTCGGAGGACGGGCGCAAGATTAGTGGTTCGATGCTCATTGAGCATCCTGTCACGTTGGCAACGCTGAGGATGGCGACGGCTCCGCCTTTGGCTCGGGAGCGGTTGAGCGGATTGGCTGGCGTGAGCCTCACGACGGTCAAGAGCCTTGAGGACGGCAAGATACCGAGGATGCCAAGGTCTATGCTGCTACTTGAGGCCGATAAGCTCTCAGCTATCTTGCTGAGGCTCATGGACGATGACCTATTCCCTTGGCTGAGCGACGGGACAACGCCAAGCGAGGTGCAACGCTACCGAGCGGCAACCATCGTCGCGGATAGGCGTTGCGGAGCAGTGGCCGATCCAATCGTAAAGAACGCTCAAGAGAAGCGGCAAATAGCCCTCATCCAAGCGCACCTAGAGGCAAAGGGCTACCAGCTAGCCAGAGGCATTGCCGAGGCAAAGAAGATGCCGCCAGGTACGTTCAGCTTCCGAATGAACGTACCCGTTCACGGTGGCGAGAAGTCCGTTAACATCCCTGTCGATGTTGTGATTCAGCCGCACAATACGCGTTCTGACCGAATGCCGATCCTCATTGAGTGCAAGAGCGCGGGCGATTACACCAACGTCAACAAGCGGCGCAAGGAAGAGGCGCAAAAGGCGCATCAAATCCGTGCGACTTACGGCGCTGACGTGCCGTTCTACCTCTTCCTCTGCGGCTACTTCAATTCTCAGTATCTCGGCTATTCGGCGGCTGAAGGGATTGATTGGATTTGGGAACACCGCATAGCCGATCTTGACGAGGTAGGACTTTGAACACACTGGATAGGCTGACGATTCAAGACGAGCTTGACTCTCTCAAGACGCCACTTGAGCGCAACATACTTGGGCAGTTCGCAACGCCGCCCTCGCTGGCAAAGGAGATTCTTGAGTGTGCGGTGAGCTACTTGCCCGAACACGAGCGAATCACGTTCCTTGAACCAGCCTTAGGGACTGGCGCTTTTTACGAGGCGCTTACCAACAACGTCAATGGCCGATTGCTCAGCGCAACGGGCGTTGAGATTGACCCGCCGTTTGCCGAGGCTTCTAAGCGGCTTTGGGCGGGTACGCGGCTCACGGTGGTCAACGAGGACTTTACGAAGCTCAAGCCAGGGGCAAAGGTGAATTTGCTCGTCACCAACCCGCCGTACGTGAGACACCATCATATCGAGGCCGAACACAAAAAGGCGCTCGTGCGGCAATCCAAAGCGGCAACGGGAATCGCCGTTAGCGGGTTGTCTGGGCTCTACGTTCACTTTATGATGCTGGCTCACCGCTGGCTTGCCGAGGGTGCCGTAAGTGCTTGGCTCATCCCTTCCGAGTTTATGGACGTAAACTATGGTGAGGGGCTAAAGCGCTACCTCACCGAGCGCGTACAACTGCTCAGGATTCACCGCTTTTGTCCTGAGGACGTGCAATTTGACGACGCGCTCGTTACCTCTACCGTGCTGTTCTTTAGGAACGCGGAGCCGAGCGCAAACGAGAGGGTGAGCTACACCTTTGGCCCGTCAATCGTCGTGCCTTCACGAGCGGATTGCGTCACGGTTGACGAGTTGCGCAACACGCGCAAATGGAGTAGCTTGCCTCGGGTTGACGGGCCAGCGGTTGAGGCGTCAGCCGTCCTTTTGGGCGATGCCTTTACGATTAGGCGAGGGCTGGCGACGGGTGACAACAGCTTCTTTATTCGGCGGCTGAGTGAGTTTGATGCGCTCGGCATTCCGCGCGAATTCCTCAAGCCGATTTTGCCCGCGCCTCGCTCGGTCAAGGTGCCGGTCGTTGTCGGTGACGCGGATGGTTACCCTGAGCTAGAACCGAAGATGGCCTTACTTGATTGCCCGTTGCCAGACGAAGCGATTGAGCGCGACTATCCCGCCCTTTGGAGCTACCTAGAACAAGGCAAGGAGAACAACGTAAGCGAGGGCTACCTCGCCAAGTCGCGCAAGGCTTGGTACTTCCAAGAGAAGCGAGAGCCGCCACCCATTCTCTGTACCTACATGGGTCGGCAGAGAGAAGGCGAGGCACCGTTTAGGTTCATTGAGAATAGAAGCCGAGCCGTTGCGACCAACGTTTACTTGCTCCTTTATCCTAAGCCTTGGGTCGTCGCGGCCAACCATGACGGACTTTTGATAAGTCGAGTCAGCGAGTACCTCAGGACGATTGGCGCAAAGGCGTTCATTGCCGAGGGGCGCGTGTACGGTGGCGGCTTGCACAAGATGGAACCAAAGGAGCTGGCTCGCCTGCCCCTTGAGGTGCCAGAGCTAACCGTATTGCGCCCAACCGCGCAAACCGCATTTGACCTTTATCCGTCCTCTCCAAAGTAAGCCGACGCTTTGGTTTTTAGTTGCTTTTATTTTGTTCATGTAGGGTTGAGAATCTGTCCGCACCCTAAAAACAATTCTACATAACTAGACGCTTCATAATAAAGGGAATGGCAGAGAAGGACATTTTTACCATGTTGGTTAGCACGTTCCCCGACATAAAGGAAGTGCATGACACGCTTGAGGACACGCCAACTGTGTTCTTGCCTGTCGCTGTTGGCGGCTATCTTGAGACACGAGTTAAGGACTTGATCCTAATGCGCTTGGTTGAGCGCGGTGCAACCACGAAGTTCGTAACGAAGAACCTTGACTACGTGCAAGCGGTTGACCTTGCGGCGGCACTCGGTATGTTCGGTGACAAAGACGAGAGCGTAAAAGAGCTTGTTGACGACTTTAAGATTATCGCTGAGCTAAGGAACATTCACGCTCACCGTTGGAGTGTTCCGCTTGACGACGTTAAGGCTCAAGACGCAATGGTCAATGTTGTGCGAAGGCTGTATAAGTGGACGTTCGGCCTACCGCAACCGACGCCCAAGCAAATGCAAGCGAAGCTAGAGGCGTACAAGGAAGAGTCACTTGGCAGGGACGCTCCTTTTAGGGGTGGTTTGTTGGTGTACGCGCTGTTCCTTGCTGTCGCTCTAAACAAGATGGAAGAGGCTGCAAAGGATAAGCGTTTGGACAGCCTCTAGGCGTAAGGAAGCCCGCGACACTTTTTAGAGAGCGCGGGCGAATCTCACCAATCCTCGTTACGCGGCTGTTCTCGCCATCGGCTTAGATTCGTTGTCCAAGGTGAATTCCTTCACGATTGTCGAGCCGTCAGCGGCATAGAGCCTCAAGCTCGTGCCGACCAAAGCCCAAGACCCAAAACCCTGCGCTCTTGCAGCGTTAAGGCTGTCACCAACCGTTTGAGCCATGTTAACGTTGGGAACGGGCTGGGTTAGATCGAGCGTGACCACCGATCCTACAGCAGCAGGGGCAAGAGGAATCCTATCCGTCTGGGTCTTGATCGCCCCTACGTTAGTTAGGAGCATACCAATCTCGGTGTCGATGGCCGAGTAGATGAGGTTGTTGCTCGCCTGAGACGCGGCGGTTTTGGCCGCGTCGTAGTCCGATGTGAGAGCCACCGTGCCGCCCGTGACCATCTTGGTTGGCGATGCCCAAACCGCCGTAGCGATCTGGTCAGCCGTGGGATAGGTGCCCGTGCCTGTGGCCGCATCCGACGCCAGAAGAGGCGCGACGTAGCTACCCACCAGAGAGGCGAGACGCTCAGCGCCGCCCGCTCCGATGTGTCCGATATTATCGGTCGTGTCCTCCCCGCCCAAAGCGCTCATCACGGGCGTAAGGTCAAAAACGGTCGTCTTAGCATCCCCAACCGCCGTGATCGCGGCTTGAATGCTAGCAAGCCGGTTGTAGCCTATCGGAGCCAAGAAGAGGATACGAGCGGTGGGCCTTGCCGCTCTCACCACCTGGAGATAGGTTTGATAGTCTGCCTGTGTCGGGCTTCCGTTGGTACCCTGATTGATAACGACTAAATCAGGCTGTACCGCTGGTGTGTACGTTTGGCCGCTGTAGACATACGGGAAGTTGTCTTTAGACTGAGGTACGCCGCCGCTGCCCGATTGACTTAAGCCCGTCGCCCCAAAGCCTCGGGTGACAGGAACGCGACCTAGAAGGTTCGCGAGCAACTGAGGCCAATGAGCCCCCGCGTTCTGTACCGTCCTATCCGACGTGGTACCCGTGTAGAGAGCCCTAACGGACTGGGTGATAGAGTCGCCCAGGAATTCGATATAGCCGCGTGGCGACGGCAGGGCAAGAAGACTCTTCCCCGCTTGAAGTCTCACACCTACGAATTTCCAACCGCCTGTAGCCGAAGCCCAAAGCCCCGTTGTGTTCTCCTCAACGTTCGCCCAAACCTCTAGGGTGTGGGTCTGAGCCTTGGTGCCCGTGTAGGTCACGGTAAGGGGCATCGTGGCCGCGATAGACGCTCTAAGAAGAGGCCCCGCGTCTATTCGGTACTGGATATCTACCGCCGCGCTGTTAGAGATATCGAACAATAGCGTGATCGCATCGCCTGTAAAGCAAAGATCGAACATGCGGCCCGATGAGATACCCGTGGCGACACCAGAAGCCAGCACCTTAGGAGCCGCCCAACGGATAAGGCTAGACGAGGCCGCGATATCGTTGTTGGCCGATGGGCTGGCGCTTACCTCGTTGCTCGTGACGGTTGCGCTTGCCGAGTCGGTGTAGACGATCTTATAGTAATAGGTGGTGCCAGAGGTTAGGCCCGTGTCGCTAAGGGTAAGCGCCGTGGCTCCAGTAATGAGGGTGCCAGCGCCAGGAGTAAAGCCGCTCGTTGTGCTTCGATACCATTGATAGGTATAGGGTGACGTGCCGCCGCTCGGTGCCGTTGAGGATAGGCTAGCGGTGGTCGCTGTCACACCCGTTAACGAGGTCACACCAGCCGACAAAGCGGCTCCTATGTTGTCGCTGCCCGTGACCGAATCCATAAGTGCTGATGTCGCCGAGTTATCGCGATAAACCCCGAAAAACTTGCCCGCCGTGCCGTCTAGAGACGTGTCGGTTCGTGTGATAACCGTAGTACCGTCGAGCTTGATTACCTGAGAGCCTGAACTAACCTCTAGCCTCAATACTCGGTTGGTGCCCGTGGTGGTACCCGCCCCGATTTGGACGATATTGGTGAGAGTGCCATTGACCTTTTTCCATAAAGATATGTTGCCTAGAGGGCTCAGAAGCGCCATATAGAAGTTAGCGCCGTTGGCCGAAGCGAACGCCAACACACCCACGCCCGATTCAACCGCCGCCGACGCGGTATAGATCGTCTCGATAATGGCTTGGGTACCTGTAGCCGCCGCCGTGGATATAACCCAACCCGCTCCGCTAGAGTTAGCGCCGGTTGTGCTTAGCTGGCCCGATCCGTTGAGTACCGCATATGCGCCACCCGCCCAAGTGTGTCCAGAATCAGAAGTGTGGCCTGTTAACGGCCCTGCCGCGCCGGTAAAATTGTCTAATAGTATCTGCATGGTGAATCACTTATAGTGGGTTTAGACCTTTGTTCGGGACATCGGGTTAGTAGCGTCGTCTAGGGTGAATTCGTTGACGACCGTAACGCCATCCGCCGCATAGAGCTTTAGGTTCGTGCCGATCATTCGCCAGTTGCCGAATCCCTGCGCACGAGCCGCGTTTAGGGAATCACCGAGCGTGTGCGCCGTATTGCTCGTTGGGATCGGCTGGGTTAGGTCTAGCGTGACCACGCCGCTAGCTAGGTGGAACACATCCTCAGCGGTAACCCCGCTCATGCCGGTGATGTCCCATACCACGCGGATACGTCCCCAAGAGGAATCGAAGACAGGCGCGGCTAGATAGGTGCCCGTGTTGGCGGTACCTGCCGCGTCCGTGCGCTCGGTGATGCCGCTTGAAGTACGGGCGATGAGGGTAGAGCCATCGGACGACAGGACGCGATAACCCACGTTGCCGATTTGTCCAGACTTCGCGGCTCCGAAGGATACGCTTATGGGATAGATGTATGTAGCCATTAGATTTTTACCGTCGCTCCTACGTCGGCGCTCGTGTTGTTCGCGGGTGTGGCCGTGCCAGTCACACACTTATAAAGCTCAATCACGCCACCGGACGCGGCATAGATGTTCTTCACACCCGCCTCGTTGTTGCTGAGCGTACAGTTGTAGAGCCTCGCCGTCGATAGCTGCGCGTTGATATTCGTGCCGTCGCCTTGACCAACCGCCACGCCGCAACAACTAGAGTTAGGTCGTCCTGGGTTGGCTGAGTCGCTAGAGCCAGAACGGCTGAATTTGGAGCCGTCGAACGTACAGTTGTAGGCTGTGAAGAGTCCGCCCCCTGAGTGAGCGACGATGGGTGCGGCGGCATTATAAAGGTGGGTGTTCCTCATCGTAAGGTCACCTTGACCGTGGATAGAACAACCGTTTGCCGCGCTGCCAACCTGAGCTAATTCATACTGCTTGGCCGTGCTGCCGAAGCGAGAGCCGAAGCAATTTTCCATCTCATACACCGACGCGCTTTTAGAGTTGCCAGGAGAGAAAAACTTAAAACCGTCGTTAGTGATGCCTGTCGCCGTGCAACCCTTGAGTTGCACGAATCCCACCCCAGCGAACGCGAATCCATCGTAATACGACGCAATGATAGGAGCGTAGTTGTTGTTGTGATCCGCGTTGCCGCCGAGGCAGTCAACCTTACAGGACGATAGAACAACCTCGGTACAGCCGAGGAATGTGAAGCCGCCCCAACCGCTGTAGGAGCCGCTAAAGCCCTTGATATGGATACCGTGCATCTCTACGCGCTTACAGCCAGGGCCGAACACGATGCCCATAGACGGCATACTCACCGTGCCGTATCCCATTAGATTGATCGTCGCGGGTGCCTGTAGCGAATTCGTCTGAGCCCAGAAGAGGGGGCCACTCGCGTTGGTGGGGTCGGCTTGGACGTTGGTAAAGGCTCGGCTATGGGCGCTCACGCCGTTGATCGTGGTGGCTCCAGAGTCGCGGCAGATAAAGCCCGTGGGTGTGGTCGCCGCTTCTAGGGTGGCAAGCGCCGCGTTAGTCGCTGCCGCCGTGGTCGGTGTGGCGAGCCACGTTAACATTGTGTCGGCTCCCTCCGTCTGTTGGTTTGAGAAGATCGCACCCACGTAAGGTGAAGGCCGATCAAAAACGTAGACGTTAGAATAGTTGTAAGTCGTGCTGTTGTACACGTAGGATGAGACCTTAGCCACGGCGGCACGAGCCACGTCTACACCGTGGAAGAACGTTGGGTACGTAGCCGCTGTCGTCGTGTCCGCTCCGATGGGTCTAACAAGCACGTCTGACGCGTTGATATACAATCCTTCAAGCCAACACACGCCGTTTGTGATGTCAGCCGCCGTTATCGAAGTGTCGTAGTCGTGTCGTCCGTATTCCACGCGAATCTCTAGAGGCCCCGTGCCAGCCGCCGTGATCGCTAGTTGCTTCTGGCGATAGGTCATAGCTCGGGTGAGGGTCACGAAGGTGCGTGTTGCGCTCTTGGCGTAAGAGCGGTCGGCTAGAGCCGTGGAGAGCCCTTGTAAGTCTGCGATTTGGGAAGGAATGTATGTTGCCATTAGGACACCGCCCCGATACCAGCGGCAAGAATCCTTACCGGCGCGTCGGGATCGCGCGGACAACTCGCGTTGCCGTTGGAGAGAATGCATTTAATCGAGCTATAGTAGGTGCGCTTAGAATCAAGGCCGTTTAGAGCGCTAGAAGAGATAAAGAACGTGAGTTTGCCTGTGCCGTCGTCCGCGCCTGAATCGCTAATAACACCCTGAGCGTTGGGGCTGCTCGTGATCGTGAGTGTGACTAGAGCGGCTTTGTCGTCGTCCTCTAGGTTTGCCTTGATCATGTAATAAGCCTTGGCTATACTCACACTCTGAGGCGTGGGCACATCGCTAATCGGGTAGTCGAGTTGTTGGGCCGAGCCCTTACGCAATACTTCAAATGCTCTCATCGTTGTTGTCCTTGAATGCTAGGGCTGTCGTGAATGGGGATAGTGTCAAACCTTCCGATGCGTTACCGAACGCTAGGCCGTCGCTGTCGGTAAAGGTCGGCTTAAATGAGCTAACAGGCGTGGCCGAAGCCGTGAGACTCAGTGCCGCCGTAGCACTCGCGAACGTCACGCGCGTTGGGTTTGCCGATGCGCTCACCGTGAGGTTTACAGGAGCCGTGGCGTAGGTGTATCGGGTCGGTGTGGCCGATGTCGATACGGTGAGAACTACCAAACCAGAACCCGACACGAGACGAGCCGACCCGCTCGTTGCTGTGAGGCTCAGGGCTACCGAGGCCGTGCCGTTGATCGTCGCCTTGGCGTTGGCCGCGCTCGTGATCGTCAGAAGAACCGACCCGGAGCCAGCCGCCTTGACGCTTCCGTTGGCCGCGCTCGTGACGGACATGACGACAGAAGCCGCGCCGTATTGAGGCACCTGAGAGTTAGCCGAAGCGCTCAGGGTGAGTGAGGCGCTTGCCGAGCTTCCTGCCGTTCTCAGGCCGCTTGCCTGTGCCGTGAGAGCCAGGTTGAGTGAGCCGTCACCCGCAACGAGCCGCGCCGAGCCAGCCGAAGCGCTCACCGTGAGAAGAGCCGCCGCCGTGCCGTAGCTCGTCTTTGCTCCGCTGGCACTTGACGAGACCGTGAGAGGTACAGAAGCCGTGCCGTAGGTGGTTCGGTTTGGGTTTGCCGATGCACTTGCGGTGAGAGGCACCGAGGCCGCGCCGTAGGTGTATCGCGTGGGGTTGGCCGCTGCCGAGGCCGTGAGGTTGGCCGCTGCCGTGGCCCCTCTGAGGATTCCGCTCGGTGTGGCGCTGGCGTCGAGGTTGAGAAGAGCCGCCGCCGTGCCGAGCTTCACAAACGATGAGGCCGCGATAGCTGAGAGGGTGAGAGCTACCGACCCGGAGCCAGCGACCTTTAACGAGCCGCTTGCCGAAGCGTTTAGGGTGAGCGCACCGAAGGCCGCGCCAGAACTAACGAGGGCTGAGGCCGATAGGGTGAGAAGAGCCGAAGCCGAAGCGTTGACGATCCTTACCCCGATGGCATCCGCCGCAACGGTGAGGTTTGCCGAAGCCGCGCCGTTGATCGCGCCGCCCGTGGTCGCTGAGGCCGTGAGAATAAGTGCGGCGCTGGCGTTCGCGTTCGCCAACACGGAGCCCGAAGCCGATGCGCCTACGGTGAGATTCACCGAGGCCGTGGCCTGAGGGATCGTGTAGGTTATCTCTACCGTGATGGCGTCGATTTGCGGAGCCGATGGGCCGAGAGGGGTGGATATCGGCATTACAAGCCCCCTGGAGTATCAGTACCGCCTGAGGGGCCACCCGTGCCGACGTTGCAAGACACCACAACCCCGAAGTCAGAGCCGTTGAGTTGTTCTCGGGTAGGAGTCAAGCCCCATAGATCGGTAGTGCTGCCATAGGTGGCGTTCGTGTCCGTCGTGGGCCATTGGGTAGACGAGGCTTTGTTGTCGCCTTGGATCGTTCCACCGACCACCAACCTAACCGCGCTATCCGTGGATTGGCCGTTAGAGTCCTTCCGTTCTATCGTGATCTTAATACCGCTCACGACCGCGCCAGAAGGTAGCGCGTCGGTGAGGCCCGTGCATTTGAGATAGTCGGTGTAGGCGCTGGCGTCGGGTGTAGAGCTTAGGGTAGCTCTCGTGTCGTCGCTCGTCTGAGCGTTGGACGGACTAGACCAACCGATACCGTTTGAGCCCATGCGCGTAACGCTGGCGAACGTGGTAAAGGTGGTGGTTAAGGTCGCCATGATCTATCCGTAAAAGAGGCGCTCAAACCTTAGGAGTTTGAACGCCATGCCGCAACGCGTTTTAGGCGAACGTGAGAGTGATGGTGCCGATTGCGAAGCTAAATACGTCGCTAGTGCCCACGACCTTAGAAGCGCCGAGAGCGCCCCACACGAGCATATTGCCGCCTGTGCTGGCGTCGAAGATCGCAAAATGCGTGATCGTGCCCCAAGAGCCCGTAGCGGTCGGGTAGTTGATCGCAACCGCGTTGGTCACCACGCCCGTACCGCCCGTGGGCTGAGTCCAGTTGCTATTAGACGGTGCAAGGTTCTGACGAGCGTAGGCGGTACCGCTCGTGCTGACTTCGGTGCCGCCGCCCGAATCGGACGGAGCCGAAGTGAAGAGCGCGACGTACAAAGCGGTTGGCTTTGTCATAGACGAGGTGCCTGTCAAATGGGCGGCAAACTGACCCTCTAGGTAATCGGACATTGCGGACATAGTTGATTGCTCCTAAGCGCTGAGGGGAAAGCCTCTAGGGTTACGCATACGCTTCGGTGTGCTTAAGACGCTATGACCACTCGCTATGGCCGTTCTTGCTCATCGTGCTTTTGATCGTGCCGCCCTCAACGTAGACCACGGTTATTCTATGCTCACCCTCTGAGCCAAACGACTCGTCACACGCTACACCGTCGCCATCCACGCCCGTTTTTACGGTGAAGGTGTCCTTTACCACGTCGTCTTGCCCTGAGCGGATTTGCCCCTTAATGTCGTAGGCGCTGCCGTTCTTCTCAAGCCAATAGACGTAGCGTAAACTCGTGCGGCTGACTATATAGGTTGGGATTGATCCCGAATGAATGGTAATGGGCATGGTAAATGTTCTCCCCTCGTCAATCGACGTGCGGTAATAGATTTGGCCGTCCTTCGCGTACATAATCGCGATTCCTTCGGCGCGGTCGCGGAGCCAGCGGACACAAAGGGAATCCGTGTCAATGTGAGGGTCTATGGTGTCGCCTAAGGCCGTTGGGTTATCGTTGGTGGCTAGCTTTAGTTTTGCCTTACCCTTATCCACCCAGGCCACGACGTGACGACCGTGACCCGATACGTCGTAGGACACGGAGCCCTTAAGTATCTCGGCAGGGGTCGCAAACGCCACACGATCTATGCGTCTCGGCACTCCACCCACGCCAACCTCAGGGCTATTCACGTCGTCGTCTGAGCCGTTCGGGGCGTCCCAAGTGAGTTGAAGCTTGCCCCATGTGTTAGGATCGCTGAGCGTCGGGCCTATCCAGTAATAGCCCTGAGTCGTCGAAGCTCCTACGATAATCTCCCCGCCGCCGCTCGTGTTCTTCCCGTGGATAATCGCGTTTGGATCGTGGTAGGGCTCAGCCGCCTTACCACCACCACTATTCATACCCGCGCCATAGGCGGCGCTTCTGAACACCTTACGACCAACGAGCTTGAGCGTAGCGCCGCCGCCGAGGTTGAACACGTCCTTAACGTCGCCACTCCAAACCATCGAATCAAAAACGGGTTGAGCCTTGACCGCGCCTGTGAGCGTGTTAAATCCCTTTGTCCAACTGCCGCCGCTCTGCGTGAAGCCTTGACCAAGCCAAAAAGCCGAGCCCGTGGCCGGGTCGTGGTAGTCGTCTAGCTTGCTGCCGAGAGTCGCGGTGTAGCCAGGAATCGTGTTGATTTGTTGCGCGACACTACTAATAGATTGGTGGTAGAAGTCGTCGGCATAAAGGCGGTTGGGCGCGTTGTTCGTGATCTTAAGCACGTCCCATGCTTCAAAGGATTGCCGACCGTCAACGTCACCGATCCCGCAACGCTGTACGTGATATTCAACCGTGTAGGTATCCCCGTCGCTCGTGCTGTATTCGTCGTCGGGAACGTACTGTTGCCAATCGCCAAACGCCTCTAAAAAGTGAGCCCTAGCGAATTCTTTAGTAGTGAGCGTGAGGCCCGTGATATCCCCGCCAATCGCTTTGATCGTGGTTGCCTTTGTGACTCCCCAAAGTGGCCCTTCAACCGTGCTGTATCCCTGTCTGTCGAGCGGCCAACGAGTGTAGGTGCTGTCGGTGGCAACGGTGCTGTCGTCGGGAAAACAAAGGTCTATGAGCCGCGAATCTGGCACGGTGAAGGTCTTGCCGCCAATCCGTAACGAGGTACACGAGCCGTCTACCCTGAGGTAGCGGTAGCCCTCCCATACGAGTGGTGTGCCCCATGTGCCCGTGTATTCGGGTTTGTCGTCGGTGCCCTCGTTGCCTGAGAAGCTCGGCAACACCACGGCTGACGAACCCGCGTGGATGGCGTTGAGCCCCGTGAACGCCTTGCCCCTGAACATCACGCGCCAGTCGTCGGGCGACTCGCCAGGAGGGGGAATACACCAAGCCAGCACGGCCCCTTGCTCGTTACGATAGTGCTGGTATGTCACGTACACGCCGTCTCGTCTGTAGCCCCGAACCTTGATCCAGTTGCCCGTTCGGGCAACGGCGGTATAAGCCTTGCTAAGAGGGCTGACGTTGACGCTCTCGTAAACCTGTTCGATAGTCGCGCCGACGCTCTGACCCTTCAACTCGGTTACGATGGGCTCAGGCGGATCAATAAGGGTGTGGTAGCCCTCTGAGTCCGTCTCGTCGGTGCTGCTCTTGTATTTGAGGATCGCTCGCCAGTCCACCGCGTGAGGGTGGGGAGACTCACCCGCGTACGCGTCGAGAGCAAGCGAAGCCTTACGGGTAATCGCGATGTTGCCACCCACGGATACACCCGCCGTGTTCTCACCGACCACGTTGCCCGTGGCGTCGTCCGTATTGATCGAGGCCGAAGCGTAGCCAGCGCCGACCGTGCCAGAGCAACTAAAGTGGCCGTTCTGGGTGTAGGTGGCCGTGCGTCCTTCGGTGGAAATATCCGCGCCGTCGAATTGCAACGAGGCCGTGAGGGTGCCAAAGGGACGCGTCGATTGGCCGTAGGGCGGGTCGGCTATCGCTGAGCCGCCAACGGGCGAATGCGTGAGGCTGATACCAAAACTTGCGGTGTCGCTAAAACTTGCCGAGTCGCTAGGAGCCGAACAACTAGCCGACACGCCACCGATGGTAACGGTGCCCGTGATCGTGCTTCCTGGGTGCGGCTCCCAAACGAGCCGCCCGTAGGTGCTTGGATACTCCCCAACGACCTTAGGCCCGCCATAGCTCGGGTAGTTGTCGGATGGCTCGTCTACGTCGCTCTCACCATCGGTGTATAGGCAAAGATCGGACATGCAATCAAAGCTAAACGAGCCGTCTACGGTGTCGCCCGTGATTCCGCGTCCAGGCGACCACGTTTGATGCACGATGGTATCAACGCTGGCCGTGGCCTGTGCGCCGCCCCTGCCGTTGCCGAGGCTGACGACGGCGTAGACGAACGGCCCAGGGAACGTAACGTGCGACTCAGGCCCGTAGGTGACGAAGCTAACCCCGCACGAGTCGAGAGCCACGCCGATAGAGCATGATGCCGACCACCCAGGCCCCGTGACGAGTCCACCGTAGGGCGGCTCACGTCCGTAGTCCGTGGCTCCGTTGGGCATCGTGATAGAGCCCGATACGGTGTGCATTCCCGTTTGAAGAACTACGCGGCCCATTAGACGCCAACCGCCTTAAGAACCTTAAGGCCCTTCAATCCTTGGCTCTTTAGGTCTTTGCGTACGGTCGTCTTGCTGATCGCCTTTGCCTCATACATCGCGATAAGTTGAGGGAGTGAGAAGCCGCCATGATGCGAGAGCCCCGCGCTCGGGTCACCGATCAACTCGGCAACGTATTTGGTGGGACGCCAGTACCAACCGCTTCCGTTGTCGTAGTCCTTCTTAACCTCGGTGCTAAAGCTCTTAATCCTATAGTCGCCGTGCCCGTCCAACGTAATCACATCCCCACGCCAAACGGGCACACCGTTCTCACGAACCATAAATTCGGTTGTGAATTCGGCTATGTACCGTGTCGGTGTGAGTCTCTTATACAGGATGTCCACCGCTCTACCAAGTGCCTCATAGGAGCTGATAGACGAGTCGATGAGGCCGTATTTACGCGGCTCGCCTAGCCAGTTATCAGGCGCGTCGGCAGGATCAATCGTAGGGTCTTGGCTTACCGCGTCCTCACGGAATGCAAGAATCGGCTTGCCCGTTCGTGGATCGCGTCCCATTACCCACACGCTATTAGCCTCGGGCTCTAGCTGGGTGTCGTTGTAATCGCGGTAGGTGTAGGCGTGACGATCTAGGAGCGTGGCACCTGCTAGATAGGCGTCATCGGTGTTGTCGTAGAGCGTAAAGACGCTCGTGCTGCCGAGCTTCTCAGGACTCCAAAGCCTAAACTTGGTGCCCGCTGGCGTGGGCACGAATCCCATAAACCAATTCGCACAATAATTCTCGTGCAATCGGTTTAGCCAATCCGCCGCCGAATCGCCTGCCTCTATTTGGCAAGCGAAGTCACCCTTAGTGATTCCTTCGGCTGTGGGTAGGTCAAAGTCGATATCTTCTAAATCCATTTGCTCAATGGGGATTCCCGCCGTGCGAAGGATAAAACGGATAGCCTCAATCAGATTCACACCGTCTAGCGGTGTTGGATCGGAGAATAGATAATGTTCTAGGGCCTTCCATTTATCGCGAACGTCGATGCTGAGCCGTCGCCCCATGTCTAGCAACGCCTCGTTGTACTTAGCTGGCTCTGTGGCTCCAGTAAGCACGGAGACACTACCGAGCTTCAATGCAAAAGCGCGGTTGGAAACACTAAGGATTCTAGGAGCAATCGTGTTGCTGACTAGCTCAGGCTCACGAATCTCAAAGTTAACTCTCACGTCGCTTGGGCTGTCACTTACCTCAATGCTCGCCTTTACAACGTACTCGTCAAGGATTCGATTGGCGGCTACGGTCTGAGCCGTTCGGGTCTCAAACCAAGCCGTTGCGCCGTAGATGTTCGGTGTTCTTACACCGTTGCCGTTGAGCGCGATCTTGACCCGACACACGGTAGATGAGCCGTCGGGATTCCAATTGGTATTAGGGTCGTCGGCTTCACAGAGAGCGACGAGGCCGCTACCGCCGTGGGTCTCACCGTAGACGTGGTTGCTCAGGGGTAGGCCGCTAGCCGGTGGCTTGGGCCAAAAGGTCTTTATGCCGTAGAGTGCGCCCGATGTCTTGAATTTGCATTGAGCGCAAGCGGCCTGAGCCAATCCTTTAGGAACCCGCCACCAGAACGGATGGGCTGGCGTTATCTCGGCATCGGTAGCGTCTGGCTCAATATCCTCATAGACGTGAGAGAAGCCGCCGCCCCGATTGCTAATCACGAGTACCTCACGGGTGCGGTAGGGCATGATTAGCACGTACACGTATTGGTGTGCCGTGGCCGACGGGAACCCGTCAGCGTCCGCGCCTGAGCCCGTGTAGTCGTAGGTTGCTTCTAGTGTGCCGTTGCGCCAGACTTCGCACTTGCCAGAGGCGTAGAACCTAAAGCTAAGTGGGTCTGTCGAGTGATCGCCCCCGCCGTAGCCGCACTCCATTTGGACAAAATCCTGTGCATCGGAATTGGCCCCGTACCAACCGAGCCACATAGCGCCGTTGCGCGGCTGGCTCACCTGGGTCGTCACGGTCGGCGCATCGGTGGTGCCAATCCACTTGATAAAACCGTCATCTTCGCTGTTGTTCTTAACGGGAATCCATTTAACCGTGTCGATGCCAGCGTAATTGGCGAGCTTATAGCGGCTGTAGTTGCCGCTGTAGGTGGTTGACCATTCGGGCGTGAGAGGATACGGCGTGAGCATCCCCACGCCGTTGATCGGCTCTATATAACCGTCACGGAATCGCTTAGACCAATCCTCTCCTGATAAGGTCGTCGCCATCCTGTCACCGCCTGTCGCGATGCGCGTCTGTTGGGTGTCCAACACGAAGCTAAAGGCATTAGGCATAACGAATCAACCCCTGTCGGTGCATCTGAGAGACGATCTTGGTTACCGCCGCGCTGAGCGCCGCGTCTAGAGCCGTGCCCTCAACCTTTACGTTGATGTTCGGGTTAGCCACTCGGCTACCTCTCTTTAGTTCAAGCGGAGATATGCCCATGCGTCCAAGATCGCCACCACCGAAGATGTGCCGCCCCATGTCGGCGCTGTCCTTGGTGTGCTTCGCGGTTTGCTTGGTGTTCTCCGCGATTTGCTGTAGAGGCGTGGCGATGGGGCTAGCGTTTGGCTCAGGTTCCTTAGCGTCGTGAGGCTTGGAGTTGTACCGCTCCATTTGATTTAGGTTGCGCTTGTAGCTATTCTCGTAAATCTTCCCAAAGTCTTGATTGTCCATGAGAGCGCCGATACCCACACCCGCGCCAACGTGTAGGAACACCTGCATGAGAGACTTAACGATAGGGCTGTTGAGCAAAGCCCTGATCCCTTCCCATGTGGTGCGGATCACGGCGGCAGTCGTCTCAACGCCAGCTAGCACCGACGCGATGACCTTCGTTAGATTAATCTCACCCGCGCCGTCCGTGAGAATATCCATAAAGGAGCTGAAGGTGTCCTTTATGGCTCCGCTGTTGATGGCCGTGCTTATGGCGTCGGTGATGCCGATGATGCCGCCCTTTAGAGAGTTGAAGATAGACTTGCCCGCCTCACCGAGAGCTAGCCCGAACGACTCGGTAAGGTTGCCTAGAGTGGCCTCAGCGCCGCCATTCATAGCCGCTACAATCGCCTTATTCTCAACGCCAATCTTGCGTATGACCGCAAGGGCCTGTTCCATCGTGCCTTTATAGGTGCCGGATTTGTCAAAGACTAAGCCCATTTGGGTCAGCACGTCACGGCTATAACCGAACTGTCTAAGGTTTTCAAACGCTTCACCGTAGTCACCGCCCTTGATCCTCGTCACGGTAGACGTTGCCATGCCGAGAGCTTCACCCGTGCCGCCGCCTCTGACGGCTAAGCCTTGGATAGCGTCGGAATAGTCACCCCATTTGAGACCCTGTAAGGCTAGAAGCTTTGCGTTCTGCGATAAGTCGCTAAACAAGAAGTTGCTCTTTTGAGCTTCACTATTCAAGAAGCTCATCATTTGCTTAGCCTTTGCCGCGCTTCCGTAGATGCCCGTAAAGGTGCGCTCTAGAGTGTCGTAGGGTGCAAAGGCGTCGATAGCCGATTTACCTGCCGCGATGAGCCCCGCGCCCACACCGACGACCGCCGTGACGCCAGCGACGACAGCCGTGAGAGCCGCCGCCGCACTTCCCGCACCGCCCTTGAGCATCGAAAACGCGCCCATGAGCCCACCGCCTTTGCTAGAACTAACCGAGTCCTGTACAGAGTTGATCTGTTGAGCCGCGTGTTGTGAGTTGCGCCCGATCTTAGCAAGGCCCGCGCTGTAGTCGTCCTTAAGGGTGTATTTGGTTATAAGCTCGTCGGCTACGCTTGACATATGTTTATCCCTCTAGTGGGTTCTTCTCTTCTCTCTCTATTAGCTCTAGAGCGATTAGCTCCAGACACCGCATACGCTCGTGCGGCTCCAAGTCGTCAAGGTGCATCCCGTAGGTGCGAGCCGCTACGCCGATCCCCAAGCGCCTAATAGGATCGGCGTTTAGTCGTTTTTTAGCTTCTCAATCTCATCGGCCTCGGCTTCCGATCTAGGTGCGATTTGGTTAGCGTTCCAAGCGTCAACGAGAGCCTTGAAGATATAGCCAGCCTTAGCGGCAAGCGCCAGACAATCGGCCTGTGTCAGCTTCGGTTCTATGCTCGTCTCACTTAGTACGAACGCGCTTACAATCGTCTCGTCATCTTCGGGCACGGCATAAGGTTTGGACTTATCGCCTCGGCAATACTTGACGAACTTAGCCGCGCGTTCTTGCATGGCGCGAATATCGCCATAGCTTCTAACGGCCTTGAAGCGGAGCTTAGACGTACCCAGAACAACCTCAAAGTCGTCCTCAGGTGGTGCAAACTCGGCAATAAGCGAATCCACAAAGGACGGCTTAGAGCCGTCCTCAATCATCGTGTCTATCATTAGCTCACCGTGGGTGCGCCCTGACCCTTAATGGTAATTTTTTGCTTCTGGAGTCCGCGCCCTGTGCTGTGGTTAGCCGATGTGATGAGGCCGGTACCCGCGTAGGTCGCACCGCCTGTCACGTAACTAAACGTCACCTGAGCCGAGCCGCTTGCCGCAAGCGCAACGAGAGCCGCGCTAGGCGATACGAACACGCTTGATTCAACCGTGAAGCTTCGGCCTGTAGCGTAGACGTAAGACCATTGATCCTTGATCGCACGGGCCTCGTCATTCTCAATCTCAAAGCTAATCGAGGCGTCTTCAAGATCGTCTATGTACTGAGCGCCGCCGAGCGTGAACACGCTGACGTTAAGGTTTGTAAGTCGGTTGTTAAGGGCCATGCGCAATTACTCCTAGATGCCAGAGGGGTTGCCTCTAGTGGGGTTCTTCTGTACGCATACGGCACGGTCTAGCTAGGCCGCTGTTGGTCGCTACGGCTTACGTTGTTCTTCTCGCATCTTGACTAGAAGATCGAAGTTTTTACGCCGCCACGACTTTTGAAGATTCGCCCAAAATGGACGCGTGACCATGCGCTTAGTGCCGCCGAGAGCCAGCACGTATTTAGCGTAGGGCGCAAGGTTCTTGGACACTTGAAGCACGTAGGTTTGTGTGTCCCCTACGCCGCGCCGATACAGCTTGAGCGCGTCTCTGAGCTTGCCAGTCTGTACGTTGATCGGCAATGCCGGTAGGCGTACGCGTAGGCCTTTTACCTTGCGCTGCCGTCCGGGTTCGCCGCTCTTAGTCGTGCCGCGTCCAAGAGGGTGCCCCATCTTCTCAAGCGCCTTCTCAGGCACCTTACCGCTCAGGTTTTTGTGAGCTTCCTCGTAAAGCTCGTTGCACATGGCCGCGTGTTCCGTTTTAACCTTGGATCGGAGCGCCCTTGCTCTAGCCAGTTGAGCCCGTGCCAACGCCTCGGGATCGTTGAAGGTGGGCATTAAACGCCCTCGTGTACCGTGACGGAGAACGTGACCGTAAGCTCATACCATCGCTCTTCAACCTCGTAAGACTCGTCAAACTCCACACCCGTCAGGAGCGGCATGAGACCAATGGCCGCGTACGTCGCGCCTTGGCTTATCTGGCTTAAGAACGCGTTGGCCTTATCCTCCTTGGCTAACTCAACGTTCCAACTGTCATCATCGGTCGGCCACGGAGCGCGATAGGTGACGGCAAAGGAATAGCTCTGCTCAACCGTCCTCACGCCTACCCAATCCATAGGGACGGAGCTAAGACGTATCACGGCGTATGGCCCGTTGTTAGGGCCTGAGCGTGGCTTACCGTAATAGATCGTGTCAGACGCGTCAACCAATCCCCACGCGGCAATAACATCGTCGGTGATGGCGTCGTAGAATTCGGAGCCGTGAAGCTGAGCGGCCATTACTGCTCCACCTCTTCTAACATTACTGAGGCGTGATCGGTTGGGAGCCCGTGAACGCTTTGGCGCGGCTCTGTCGTGACCATAAAGAGCCTCGTGCCCCATTTGACCTTATCGCCTTCTCTGACTTTGGGCGCGTCGTCTATATCCATAAGCATTTTATGTGGCCTCTTGTATTCCCTTCCGGTCTCATAGCTCGTAACCTGAGGGTCTTTAGAATTGATACAAACCTTTAGGCTGACGCTCGGTGTATCGGTGATGTTGTTGGCGACTCTCCGCGCCGACTTCTGTTGCTCGTGCGCCAGGATCGTCACCGTGTGAGGCGCGTAGTAGAGCATTTAGACGATCACCCAACGCTTATATCGCATCACACACGCGTCGTATTCGGCCTTTAGCTGTAGCTGTTGGGCTGTGTAATGGCTGCTAGTCGTAGACACGGCTGCAAAGTTAATTTGTAGGTCGTCCTGCTTGATCTGTTGCACCGCGCCAGCGCCGCCGTTGGCTGAGGCTTTTTGCGGCACGAGCATAGAAGCGCCGAGCGACAGAAGAGCTAGGGCAACGTCATCGGGGCAAGACAGCGATAGGCTATATAATCCCCTTAGGTTGGTGTCGCTCTCCCATCGTCTGATAGCCGCCGCCATCACCCTTTGATAGTCTAGGTGATTGTCGGTAGATGCCACAATGCCAGCGGACAAAGCGAACGCCTGTAGGTCGCTATAGCCGGGATACGAATAGGTAACGACGGTCGTAGTGCCGCTCAGGCCGTAGCCCTGGGTTATAACGCCGCCCCCCGCGCCGTAGCCCTGAGTTAGAAGCATGGTTATTTAGCCTCTTTGCTCGTGGGCTTAATGACCTTGGTAGATTCGGGCTTGGTGAGACTCGGCTTGTTCAATCCCCACTTACGGGCCTCATCTTCACTAATCTCGGTGCCAGCGGGGAAGAGAAGCGAATGCGCCAGAGGGTCGGTGTCCCGCACGAGTTTTGTGCCGTCCTGGGTCAAACAATATCGGTAATCGAGTCTCATAGTTAGCCTTTTATACAAATAGGGGCTAGGCTACGGTGCCTAGCCCCCTGGTTGGTCGGTGCCTCTAGCCGTTAGGCGTTGAGGCCGGTGATGGTCACAGCCGCGCTAGGACGGAGCGGAACCATACCCATGCGGATCTGAGCGCGAACGGCGTTAATGCCCTTGACAAAATAGTCAACGTGGCTATTAGTCTGCTGCACGGTAACATCGTCGCCAAGAAGAATCTTGAAGAACTTGGAGTCAAGCGCCAGAGCGGTACCCACGGTGAGAGAGTTATCAAGGATAACCGGCACTCCCCACACGTCGCGCACACCCTGAGCGGCAGGGTCACCGAGCAAGTAGTTGCCCGTGCTGTCCTTAGCCAGTCGGAGCGTAGCCCAGTCGGTAGGATGCATGATGAGCGTATCAACGTTAGCCTTCTCAAGATCGTCGTTGCCCGTGCCAACGTCGGACACCTTCATCATGGCCTTATAGATAGCGTCAAGTACGGTATCGGTGGCCTTAGCCTGAGTGAGAATGCCAGTCACGTTGAGGATGCCCGCAACGTCGTTGGTGCCGCTGCCGCTCATAGCCTTAGCCGCCGCCTTGGAGCGAACCATCGTGCGGAGTCGTCCGTCGATGTACTCCGCTGCTCCGGGAATGTCGCTAAGCTGCTCATCCGTCACGGGAATCCAAGTAGCGACCTTATAGATACCAGCGGTCACTTCGATGAGGCGAAGCGCCGACTCAGGGTAGGTACCAGCCTCAAGAACGGTATCCGCGTTGTTCGTGTAAAGCGATTCCTGATAGAAGCGATAGCCCGTGCCAGGGTTGGCCGGGATCGTCTCAAGAACGTCCAGAAGCGTAGTAGGTGCCGACGGCTTGTAAACGACAACGCCCTGATTGCCAGCGGAGGGATAGGGTACACCCGCCGTGGTCGTCATAAGGGTCTTAACCTCAACGTTTAGCTGTGACTCTACGCCCTTGACCTTACGTGAAGGCGATGCGAAGAACTGTTCACCGAGGCTCTTTACTTCGGTCTTGCTCTTAGCGTCAGCGCCGGGAAGTCGGGTTACCGATCCTTCACGGTCGCCAAAAGCCTTGGCGTCTGCCTTAATGCGCTCAACGTTGTCGGCCTTCTCAAGATCAACCTCAAGCCCCTTACGCTCGGTGTCGAGCGCTACTAGCTTGGCATAGTCGTCGTTGCTGAGCGAATCCAAATTGAAGCCCTTTACCTCTGTCTGAATTGCCGCAATGCGGTTCTTAATTTCGATACTGTTCATGTTTGTGCTTGCCTTGCCGCGTATTAACGAGCGGCTAGAATTCGCGCGGCAATTGCCCGCGCTTGGATGGGATCGACTTTAGGAGCGGTGAGAGCAAAAAGCTCGTCAACGAGTCCCTTTAACTCGGCAAGATCGGCCCGTCTAGCGGCGCTGATGTTGCGGTTGTCTTTGGCGCGAAGCTCTTGGAGAGCCTGTAGCCGCGTGGTGAGTCCCTTTGCTTCGGCAAGCACTAGCTCTGTGTGATCGTCTAGGGATGAGCCAGCAAGCGGCGCACTCTTAGCGGATGTCACACCAGCAAGCGGATTAGCTGGGACGGTAACAAAACTGATTTCGAAAAGCTCTAGGGCTTTGAGAACCCTGCCTTTATCGGTGGCTTCGGAATCGAGAACGCTATAACCGATGCTCAGGCCGACGAACTTGCCCCTAGCCAGACGCTCAGACATCACCTTACGAGCGTCCTGAGCGGCCTGAGTCGAGTGATATTCTGCCTTGATCTTTAACCCGATGCTGTCTGACACGGCCTCTGTGATCGTAGCGATAGGTAGGTTGTCCCATGCGTGGCCGCTGGCGATAAATCCGTTTTTAACGAAGTCATCTATGTTTTTAAACGCGCCAGCTTCTACCGCCTCGTCTACACGGTCGTAATTGCCGTAGATGCTTCCGTAGCCTTCAAACGATCCATTGGGCGATTCGTCGGAACCGTCGTGAATCTTTAGGTCGGCTAGCTCGTAAATCTTGGTTGCCATGCGTCCTCATAGCGAAGCTCTAGGAGCCTCTAGGGGATACGCATACGACATGTCCTAACTAGGCCGCTTAATAGACGGCACACCGTCCGATCTTCTTAGAAAACACTTACAGCCGGTAAGGCATTCCGTGTCGCACGAGCCGGGTGTTGCGAAAAGCTCGTCAGCGCTGTAGGGAGATAAAGCCGCCAACCGTGGGCAGTCGTTACAATGGGCCTCGGTTCCTGACATGACCCAATCATAGGTAGCGTCGTTGGGTGATTCGTCAACAAACGCTTGGTTGGCCGTGCCCCGTAGCTTGTGGGCATACATGCTGGCGCGGTTGTTTATTCTAGAGAGGTTGACCTTGCCCTCATCGTCCGTGTACTTATCGCTCTCAAGATCGGATAGAAAACCGTCAAGCCATTCTTGCTCAGCGTCGGCTTGGGCGCGTCCGTGTTGCTCGGCTAACGTTTGAAGTACCGAGGGTTCTAGCTTCGATCCTGCCTGTTTGGCACCGAGCGTGTAGGCTTCGGTGTGGCCGCGTCGTAGCACGTCGTAGTATTCGTCGCCTAGGTCGTCAATGCTGAGCCGTCCGCTCTTCCATTGCTCAATAAGATTGTGAAGCTCGTTGGATCGTGAGCCAACGAGCTTATTGAACGCGGCCTGTTGGGACATTACGCGGCCTCTCTAAGCTCTCTGTTGGTGCGCTTGCCTAATATGTCAGCCTTGACAATCGACTTGGCTTGACCGTCTGAGAGGTTCGCGGCCTGAGCGTCGAGGTAATACACGTCATCTTCTGGCGTGGTCGGTAATCCTAGCTCCTGTCGCGCTTCGCTTCTCTTACGGATGCCGCCGCCATACTCGGCAATCATCCTGTCGCTTACACCGTACGCCAGGGCTGGCACTTCGGATAGGTCGCGAGACACGCGCATGGTGTCCACGTCGCCACCAAGCTCGGTAAGAAGAGCGTCAGCCGCCGATGAGTCCAGGGCTCGCCAGAGGGGTATTAAGAAGTCCTCATAGGCGCTCTTACGAGCCTCACCGTAGTTGGAGAACGTGCGTACATCGTCGCCACTCGTCATGTTGAGCGCCATGCCAGGGATACCGATGGCTCCTAGGATTCGAGCCTCAGGAATGACCCTGATGCGATCAAGGTTAAGCTGTTCGGGGCTATAGCCGGTGGTGCTTATGTCGATGCCTTGACCGGCAACGAGCGGCTCACCACGATGACGGCCCGTGGTGGATGCTTTGATTTTTGCCTTTACCAACTCGGCTTCTTCTTCGGTGATTGTTCCGTCGCCCTTTGGACTAATTACCAGTCCGGTGATACCGAGATTGCGAAGAATGCTAAGCGTGTAGGTAGTCGCCTCGTTGTCGCTCACAACCTCCTGAATCACGCCCCGAAGCGATGAGAAGCCCCTGAGTTTATTATTAGGGTCTATGCCTCTCTTAGTGTGGATAATGTCGGCAGGGTCGATTTTGACCACGCCCCGATTGGTCGTGTAATCGTAGTGGCTAAGCTCACCGCTGGCGTCAGCCTTTGGCGTGACGGAGTAATGAGGCAAGTACTGTAGCTCGCTCACGCGGCCATTGCCGTTGCGCACCTTGTAACAATAGGCGTTGCCGTCGAGGATGAGCGACACGGCACGGGCTTGGTCAAGCTGCTCACCCGTCATCGACTTGCTAGGACGCCTCAGAAGCTTAGTAAGCGCGTGACCCGCTACGGTCTCATAGCGTGTGCCCGCGTAACGCTGGGTGACAACCTCGCCAGCCGTTACGTTATCCATCGCCCAACGGAGCGCCACGACAACGGCGCTATTATCCTCAAAACAAACCGCTTCACCCTTGGCGTAAACGGCTTTGCCACTAAAAAAGGTGGTGAGTGCGCTAGACACGTCAATCGTGAAGCCCTTACGCTCTGTAGCGTCTGTGTGCTTGCGTGAGATATTTAGACCTAGGATATTCATAAGGATTCACTAATAAAACTTGACTTCGCGGCCTTTGCCTGATAGATTGGTGATGCCGTAAACGAGACCGTCTATGCGGTCGGGTGAGCTTCCCTTGCCCGGAATCCATTTACGCATTTGAGCTTCTAGCGCCTCGTGTGTCCCAATGTGCGATACTTCACCACGGTTATACAAAGCTGAGATAGGCTCGGCGCGTAGCCGCTTCCCTTGCTTCGCGTGTACTCCAACGAGGTTTATCGTCGGGTCAATCGTGTCCACTAGAGCGCGAATCCAATTACCACCTTGGTTGGTCTCGTAAACCATCGCGTCCGCGAAATAATCGTTGTACGCCGCTACCATCGCCTTTGCAACCGCGTCGGGCTGTCCCTGAAGGCTGTAGTCAGCAAGCACGTAGTAGCGACCTTCGGAGCCTTTACCCACGACCACAATGCCAGCCTCGTCACCATCGGAGCCGAAGCCGCCAGGGTCAACACCGACCACCACGCGCACCAACGTCACACCCTCAGGTAGAGCGATAATGCGCTTGCCGCCAATCGTCTCGGCTGTCCAAAGAGCGCCAGCAATGCGCTCATGGATGCGGCCTAGTATCTCTTGGTCGTAGTCTGGGTGTCCAAGGTAGGGCTCTATAAGCGCGGCTAGAGCCTGTTTGCTAAGGGTCGTGTTGTCGTAGGTGCTGGCGTTAATCACCGCCGTGTTGGGGCTACGAAGAATCGACCAAATGAGCGGTGTACTCATCGGTGTTGTGCCGATGAGCGTTAGGGGTTCTTCACCGACGCGCAAACACGCACGAGCAAGCGCGTAACACTCGGGATACTGCCAAGCAACCACCTCGTCTAAAACAAGCGTGTCAAAATTCCACGATCTTATTAGCCTTGGCTTCTCAGCGCTTAATAGCTGAGCCGTCGCGCCGTTGGCCCAAACGATCTTAGATTCATTGGCCCGATAGACAGCCTTACACCAATCGGGTGAAGCGTCTACGATGGGGAGAGCGATGGACTCACGGTAGATGCGCTCGGTAGGGGCAACGATGCCGATGCGCTTATATCTTCCCTGCTCTACCAGCTTACAAACGTTGTGGGTGATGGTCGTGGTTTTGCCCGCGCCACGTCCACAACACCATAGGATCGTGTTGAAGTCCTCGTTACCGACCGCTCCCGCTCCCCACTCGCGAGATACCCAAGGACAATCTGAGAGGTTGTGAGGTAGCCGCTGATAGGGCAGACAATGCCTATCCCAATCGTAGGCGTCTATTTGATCCTGAGCCGCTAACAGAGCGTCTAGCTCTGCTAGCTCCTCAGGGGTTAACAGTTGGATTAGCTCAGCGTCGATGGGTGCGTTAAGACCCATCCTCGCTATCCTCGGTGCGCCTTTGCGCTCGTGACATTAGCTCGGCTACACGCTTGGCTCTGTCGTCAGCCGACATGCCCACGATGCCCTCATTGATTGCGGTCGGCAAGCCCTCTAGTAGCTGTCGCTTGTCTACGACGATGCCAAGGGTGATGGCCTGATCCTTCAATCCTGCCGCGCCAATCTTGTTGGGCATGTCGTCCGCGATTAGATTAGCGACGTTCGCCAACTTCTCTGATAATTCTTGTGCGAAATGTTTAGCCATTACTCTTATCTCGTTTGTGATGCCTCTTCCCTGCCGCCAATCCTGTAGCGTTTGTTGAGGGATCGGTAGCAATTGAGCCGCTTTGCGACTCCCCACCAACGCCGCTATAACGAGCCCGTGGGCTTTGTCCTCGTCGCTGTAAACGTTGTGATTGTGAGTGCGTAGACGCTTGCGCTTATAGCCTTTGCGCCCGTGGTGACTAACGCGCTCGGTTGCCAGCGGCAAGCGCATCGTTAATCCTTCTTAGGCTCCTTCTGAGGCTCTTCTTTGGGCTCTACACTCAAAGGTGCGACGGGTGCGGGTGTTGGCGCTTGGGACGCGTCGAAACCGCCGCCGCCAACGATGAATTCTTTAGGGTCGATGGTTGGAAATCCTGCCATGTTATTTGTTCTCCGTAAGCGATGCGATGGTAACGGCCTGAGCTTTTAGCTTTTTGTCGTCTCGTATGTGATTCGCGGTCGCGGTGCCGATAGCCACCACGACGGTAGCTAGTGCGGTGCTGGTTGGCCCCTTCGCGTCATCGGGGCCATACGCCAGCACGATCAATGCGAGGGCTGCGATAGCGATACCCACACCCACGCGCCTTATAAAATCTCTGATTGTGTCTATGCCGTCCATGCTCTTATCGTCTCTCCTTTGCGGGTATATCGCCGTAGTTGCGCTCATAGAGGCCGCGTAACAATCCCATCTCGTGCGCCGTATCCGCGTCGGCTTTAGCTTTGTCGTCTAGCGTGTGCTGTATGCCGTCCATGCGGTTGAGTACTTTGTCAAAGCCTCGGTCTATTCGGCTGCCGATAGCCGCTGAGCCGCTTATTCTAAGAGCCGCTTCGGTTTTTATGTCGCTGGCGTTGGCCTCAATCCTAGAGTCGATGCCCTTATATGTCGCGCCCGCCGTGAACACGATTATAAAGAGACCCACGACAAAAGCCTTGATCGGCTCAACGCATTCTAGCCAGTCGGCAAAAGCCTTGATTTGATCCCGCATTATGCTACGACCCTCTCTAGGCTTCTAATTGTGTTGGCGTCGTGGCGTGGCGTCATGTGGCTCCGGTAGCGTGAGTGCTATGGAGCTACGCATACGGCATGAGGCACTTAAGCCGCTTGTCTGAGCTTGCGGTGAGCCTTATACCGAGCGTCCGATATGCCACCCACGCAACGAGACAGACGAGCCCCTATCTCGGCGTCCGTGTATCCTTCACTTGTGAGCCGTAGAATATTACGCTCAGCTTCCGTGAGACTATCTATGAGGTCGGCTATCTGTCGTAGCTCTAGCGCCGCGTCTATCTTGCGCTCAGCGGCCTCGTAAAGATCGGGTGCGGACATCTCATAGTCACCGAGACCTAGCCAATCGTTGATATTCGCTCGGCTGTCGCGTCGATGCCTGCGCACCGCGTTGCGGACGACCCGCACGTAATAGCCTTTAGGATCGCCTGTAGGCTTAGCCCAGGCCGCTAATAGGTCGCATAGGGCCTCTTGAGCGGCGTCCTCTGCATCATCGCCCCTGAGACCGATTCCCTTTGCCGCTTTGAGCGCGTAGGCTCGCCAATACATTGCATCGTCATTAGACATGACGGTTGTATTAGGGATTGGTAGCCCCCTCACCTTCTAAGAAGTTACGAATCTTGGTGCGAGCTTTGCCAAGCGCGTTGTCGTATCCTTTAACGCCGTATCCGTCGCGTAGGCTCGCCTGCTTCTGATGCTCACCGAGGTAGTGAGAACGGAGCGCACTACGTTCACAATCCGTTAGCTCATCCGCAATTAGGCTTATCTGCCAAAGCGCATCCACACCCGCGTATTGATCGCGCGAATCGGCAACGTGGTCGTAAGGGTGGCTACCGTCCGCTAGCGGTGCAAGTACATGGATCGTGTGTTTGGGGCGACGGGCGTAGACGCCTTGTTGGATGATCGCGCGGTCGGTCAACGTCCATGCCCAAGCTTCCCAACTACGATCCGGGTCGTAGTCCGGTGCCGACTCTAACAGCCGTATGAGAGCGATTTGCTCTAGGTCTTGCCAATCCTGCTCTACGATGCCCTTGCGTCGGCATAGGCTTCGGCACATCTCCCGCACCCGCTGTATCTGATCCTCGGTAAGCACATAAGCCGCTTATACAGCGATGCTCATTAGGGCCGAATGCGAGAGTCTTGGAGCCGTAGTCGTATGATCGTCGGTGTTGGCGCGGAAATCGATTTACGGGCCACTCTCGCGCCGCTCAAGATCGCGGTCAATGGCTGGGTCACGCGGTATCACGTAAAATGAGATTAGTAACGCTATACTATGACTCGATGGCGAGAATCAAAATCCTAGCCCCGATTGTCCTCTTTATCGTCGCCGTCGCCGGATGCGACGAGCCGCACACAGATCCGTACGACAAGCATCCCGGCTCAAATCCCGGCAAAACCGAGGACTTTACGCCAGTCCTATCCCGGTAAGGCGTGGTGTTGGCCTATCGACTACCCATCGTGGGTGCTGGTGGTATTGACTCTATTCGCCTCTCTTCACCCCCTCCCGATGCAGTTTGGCAAGTTTGTAGGTTCAAACAGGGGAGTCATAGTGTTACCATCGTGGATGATATGGATATTCACGATTTGAAACATCATGGGGAGTTTTTTTGACTAGAGAAGAGACTAATAAATACTAGGCGAGAGCGACGAGAGACGACGTAGGAGTCTCTTAGAGCTATCGGCTACCCATAAGCACGAGAGGCACTCTCGTGCTTATGGGATGTATCACGATTAAGCTCTCTCAAGTCGAGTAGCGATGCCCATACCCTGTGCCTTAGCCTTGACGGCCTCAATCATCCTCTCGATGATTCCCGCTTGGGCATCGGGGCACGAGATACCAAGCCCATCGTGTAGATAGTAGGTGATTTGGACGTTGCGCCCCGCACCTTCTACGATGTCGAGGATTGGGGAGAGTAGGGCAAGCTCGTAACTCTGTGCAACTGCCGCCATGATGGATCGCACGTTGTTCGCGGTGTACGTGTACTTGCGGGTGTCGTCGGTTTCAATCCACTCCATATAATCCCATCGCTTGCCGCTGGCGTCCTCTGCGTAGCCCTGCTCTCTAATGCGCTTCATTGTGGCCGTACGCGCCTTAAAAAGCGCCTGAATCAATGGATGTGTTTTCCATCGCGCGTATTCTTCCGCGTTCGCAAAATAGGTCTTAAGTCGAGCCGCGCCAGCGCCGAAGATCAAGGCATAGAGCGCGGTTTTGAGCCTGTCCTTTTTGGAGTTGTCATAGCCCATGCGGTCTAGCATGACGGGCCAAAACCTTCCGCCATCGCTAAGGAACGTTTGAAGCTCGGGAATGTCCCACACCTTAGCCACGATGGACAATTGAGCGTGGGCTAGGTCTAGGCTGTGCCACCCCATGTACTCAATCAATCGTGTGCGCAGGGCTCTCGGCAATCCTAGTATCGTGGCCTGAGTGGTATAGATACGTGGGCTGTTATCGACAGGCGCGTAAAACGGCTGAGGCTGGTGTTCCACGGCGTTGATCGTGGCGTAAGCGTAGTCTCTAGAGTGTACGTTTTCAATCGCGTCGGCCATGTTACGTAGCTCCGGCAAAATGTCACGCACCGTGGCCCATCTGTGAGGCGCGGACTCGTTTAGATAGCGTAGGAGCCTCATGGCGTCCTCGTTGTGCGCTTCGGCTAGCTTTGCCGTGGCCTCTTCTTTATTCTTTAGTCGTTGTGCCGCCCCTTGCTTACGCGTCCAAGCCTTACCCGAATCGAAACACACGCGCTCGTCAATCGTCGTGGTGGGTCGCTGTACATCACTCATAATCTCGCCTAAATCACCCGGCCATCGTAGACTGTCCAACGTGCGGCATTTGCCCTCATCCCAATCGCTCACACTAAATTCTACGCCCGTGTGTGCCGTGTAATCTTCCATCATTCCGAGAGCCGACCAATTACCATCATAGGCCCTCTCGGCTATCGACGCTAAGACATCGCGGCCAACGATTAGCTTGTGGGTGTCTTTGTCGCGCCATGTGCCAAATAGGAGGTAGGCCGTAAATCCGATCATCCATCTATCGTGTTTGGATGTTTTCGATAAGTGAAGAGCTTGCCAAATCGAGTCGCGATGAGAGGCCGTGCAATATCCGTTTGTAGTCATGTCGGGTGCCTTTGAGTCGTCGCGTCTCTCCCTCTGCAAAAGGTGGGGCGTGTGTTTGCAGCACAACGCCCCTGAGAGGCACTAACTCACATCGGTTCTTATACAATGCCGATGACCAACGCACCTGCAAGACCAACAAATTTTTGTCGAGTCTTTTTTGATCGCTGTGCGTGATGGTTGGTCTACGTTTTTCGAGTCGCTCAGACTGCGTGTAAGACGGTGCAGTCTGAGAAGCCGCCACGACGTAGACCAAATATGATGAGTGCCGTGACCGATGTTGTTTACGCCTCGTCATCGACTTCCGAAGGATGCCGCATACCGTCCAAGATCGCCAGTCGAGCCGCATTAGTTTCGCTGAGCATCCCTGATTGCGCCAACACGGCAAAAGGCGCGATGGAAAAAAGGTCGTTGGCCTCAAGCCAAGCAAACGACGCTCTAGCCCCGTCCTTTGCGTTTTTGCCCTCACGCCAAAGCCGCCCGCTCTTAGCAGTGGCTAGCTTTATCGCGGCCATGTCTAGCAGCATCCAACGATCTAGGCCGCTGCCGTCCTCGTTGAGATACGACACTAGATATAGCTCTGCTCTGATCGTGTGCCAATCGCCCGGAGTTCGGGCACTAGAGTCGTTGTGCAACTCGATTGTCACGCTGTTATAACGGCTCTGATCGTAGCTCAGACACTTTTCGCTAAACGACATTGACATACCGCATGTGCCCATGACCTTAAACGATCCATCTATACCCCTCTCCCTATCGTCAGATAAAGCCTTAAGATAATCCATGCCGTCATAGTCGGCTGTACGCTTGATCCCGTAGGCGTGAGCGTGGTTCGTCAATATCTGATCGTGGTGCGGTACCGCCGTGACCGATTGCTTATAGCGTGGCGTGTCGCAGAATGCCCCCACTAGATCACTCCGTAGAGGCCGCATACCGCCTCGGTGAGCATCACTAGCGTGTCGTCGGTGCCATCGTACGTGGCCGCGATTCGTGCCAACACCGCTAGGGTGTTATGCGTCCATGCGTAGGTGTGTGTGCGTTGGTCGTCGGACTCTTGGCATATCAACCAATGCGTAAGTATTTGGCTTTGTATCTCGTGCCGTTGCCGCTCGCTGAGCCCAACGGCTTCAAACCAAAGCTTGAGCAAGCCCAAAGCAAATCGTGCGCCGTACGCGTGTGTGTCCATGCGGCACTATTCGGCCTGTGATCCGTAACCACCTGCAAAATAATGCAATTAAATCTATAAGCTTCCCACGGGCTGCCAATCATCCTTATGCCCGTGGGTTTATCGCTCATTGCCTGTCGGGCGTTATCTCTGGCCCCGAGACGCTCACACGTCGGAGGGCTTTTACTTTTTTCGATAAATCTTTTTGTCGATGAATGGGTTTGAACCTGAACCAATAAACTTTGCTCGTGTTTCTAATTCGGAAGGTGCTAGATATCGCGTGGAAAACAAACACGCACACAATCAGAACCCATCGCCGCTGCTCCTCACGCTTGACGAGGCAGCTCAATCCTTGGGCGTCAGCCGTCGCACCGTGACGAGCCTAACAACGATCCAACGCCGCACGGGCCGCGCACATATCGGCACCGTCCGCATCGGTCGCTCTGTCCGTGTGCCAGCCACCGAGCTTGCCGCCTATGTGTCTCGCCTTAAGGCCGAGGCAGGGCTCAGGTAGGCAATGATTTCCAAACATGGCTAGTCCTGTCGGGCTAGCCCAATGTGCGCTATGATTGCTGTCTACCTTTGTTATGAATCCCTCATACACCTACACCGTTGACGACCAAATGAACCCGGTGTACTGCATCGGGTGTCGGCAGCACATACCGCAAGCGCTCAGCAATGCGGGTCGCGGCCTGTGTCCCGATTGCCTCGCCAAGATCAACCAAGCTCAACCCGCGCCGCCTCAGCCGAGCCAAGTACCACCGCTACCCAACTACGCCCAGCCACAGTACCAACAGCCGCCTCAATCGCTCTACGCTCACGGCATCCCTACCGCCGTGCCGCCGTCGCTCCAACAGCCACCTAGAACACCTTGGTATCAAAGCCTGTTCGGCTTCGGGGCACCGGCTCAACCTATGCCCGGTCAGTTTGGCCCCTGTCCTCACTGCCACGGGCCTTACGTCATGGAATTCGCCAACTACACCGCAAACGGCTCGTCAACGGGCCTTAGGAGCGGCGGTTGTGGTCTTGTAGTGATCGGCTTTTTAACCATTTGTCTCGGCATCGGCCCGTTCTTCATCGTCCTCGGCTTCGTACTTTGGATCGTGGGGATATGTCTGCCGACTCGGACGCAAACAAGCACGTCGAGGGCGTGTAACGGCTGTGGCTTTAGGTGGCAGGTGTAAGACACAATAGAACCATGAGTAACCCCTACACGACGCCTGAACATCGTAAGAAGGTCTACCATGAGGCCGGTCATGCGGTGGTGGGCTTTCTAAGCGGCGGCACCCTCAAATACATCGTCACCAATCCGGCGAACGGAGGTGATTACTGTGCTTGCGTTAGCTTCGACTCTCTCGCTACTGTCCCTGAACGTTTAACGAGCAAAGCTACGACGCTCATGGCCGGTAGCCTCGGTGATTGGATTGGTACTGGCAACGAGGGGAAGCCCGATTGGTTTGAGGATAAGCCGTTTACGTGGGACGGTGCCATAGGTGATTACAAGGAGCTACGCCAAACCGTCTTGGACAGCTTCGATAACGACCAACAACTATGGATAGATAGTTTAGCTGACCGTGGCAAAGATCAAGCGTGGGAACTGTTGAACACAAACCGTGCCGCTGTGATCGCCCTTGCCGAAGCTCTTATGCCTAACAATCGCATGGAAGGGCAAGACGCGATAGACATCATCAAGCGTCATGTCGTGCTATCCTAGTATCATGGCTAAGCGACCCGCTACCGCTAAGGCGCTCCTCAAAGAGCTAGACGGACACATCGCCGCAAGCAAGGCGCAACTCACCGTTAACTTCGGTGGCGCAACCCTCCCTCTCTACCTGCCTAACGCGGGCATCGTCACGGGCGACGATTACGGCGCGATGGTGATTGACGGTAAGCCCTATCTCCTAGAGCTTGACCGTAAGGGAGCCAACAAGAGCGTCAAGGTCGTCACCGATCCCGACGCGACCAAGCTGGCGGCAATCGTCAAGCAACTCCTACCGGAGCCCGAAGAGCCAGAAGAGGTTAAGGCCGCTCGTGAGGCACTTGAGGCGTTCACGATCCCGAAGGGCTATAAGCTAGAGGTAATCAAGGGCAAACCCACGCTCGTTGCCAGCGGTGGCGAGTCGAGCGCGGGCGGCAGGAGCGCTGGCGGTGGCGAGGTCACCGGGAGCAAGAAGGAGCCAATGCCTAAGCTCACCGTCGGCATGACGCTCACGAGAAGCAAAGACGGTCACACGTACACCGTCACCGGCCTAGACGAGAGGCTTAAGAAGGCTTACTTCGAACCCGTGACCGAGGGTGACGCTGGCCTCGCGGCTGGCTACCCGGCCCCCGTGTTCTGGCGCAACTGGCAGGTTGCGTAGTGGCCGTCTCACCTCCTGGCAGAGGAGACCAAGTCCGAAGAATATCGGATGACCGTTGGTTCATTATCAAGCGCATCATCTACAACGGTCAGGACAACGAGATTACGCTCTATGGCAAAAAGACCGTGAAGCATAAGAAGGGCGAGACTGTCACGGACGTCGGCAGAGGTTTCTGGGATCGTTGGTCGCGTGACTTGTACGGAACTCGCTAGACCAATTAAGGACTAAAAAAACAACAAAAGGCCCTGCCCCAAATGGGACAAGGGCCTTCCTATCGTACTTAGCCTTGGTTACTTGTCTTCGCTGGTGGTCTGCTCTTCACCGCTAGACTCCTCGGCCTTGGAGACGCTCTCCTCGGTCTTGGCACCTTCCACGGTCGCCGCATTGTCAACAGACGAGTCGTGTGTCTCGCTGTAGTTCGGTGCGTTGTGGACGCTCGCGGCATCCACAGGTGCGGTAGCAAGTCCGATAACGCCGAGGGCAACGGCCCCGGCCTTCTGTGCTGCGTTCATTTTGGGGTTCTCCTTCGATCCAAAATTCACCGACCCTATTGCCGGTCACTCATGATGATCGTGGGAATAGGACATTTGTTCCTTTCGGACGCGAACCTTAACAAAGTCACCGATCAATCACTGGGCGGCTTCGGAGCGGGAAGATCACTTTTGTTCCCCGGAACCAATTCCGGGGGCGTGACGCTGACGAGCTTCATCACATGTCCTTTGCTGAGCGCGGCCTTAGCGTAGGCAAGTTCAAGCTTGTGCATCCTCTCGCGCGATAGGGTGCTGACTACGTGCTTGACTACTCCACACACCGCCATACTCACTGGCCCGACCGCTCCGATCCATTCCACCGCGCTCATAACTCCCATTGCCTCTCTCATCCGCGTCGTCAGCGTTCATAACGCGGCCCGTATGTTCGGTGTACACGCGGCAAGGCGGCAAAATCGGTTGCTCTCACGGTTGGTGCCGAAGATTCTTCAAAAAGTAGGCTCTTCGGGGATACCCATGAGGGCGGGGAACCTAAACGACATTCTCATATAAGCTACTGAGAGAATCTGTAATCGGAGCGCTTACATTTTAGGTAGTCCACTTGTCCTAAAATTGTCTCTGGCCGAAGCCCCGGCCTACCCCTACCGGGCTGTTTTTTGGACAAATCGACAATAAGCCCCGATCAAAGACAAAGCCGATGGGTGCCCGTGTGTGAGCGCCTATCGGCTGGGTTGCTATCTTCTCACCCCTAAGGTGCTATCGGTGCTGTGTGTGGCTCTCAGCGCTCGTGAGGGGTCAGGGCATGGACGCCATAGCCATCTTAACGGCGCTGGCATCACCCTTGGTATAGAAGCTCAAGAGCGTCTCAACGTCCTCGTGACCGCTGATAAGGATGAGCGTGGTTGGTGGCACGGGCGTAACCACCACGCCAGGAGCTACGTGACCCGTAGCCAGCCGGGTAAGGCAGGTGCGCCGAAGATCGTGGAACGATGGGCGCGGAACAAAGCGCCGCCCCTCAACCTTATCGCCCAAGCCAGCGCCCTCGGTGAGTTGCTTGATTCGATTCTGTACCCGCGAAGGATCGCGCCTCAGACCTTTACCGTTGCTCACGACGTGAGGGCTCTGACTATCGATCTTCACGGCTCTCAGGTGATCGCTAAGGCTCTTGGGCATCGGGATAACACGGGTACCCGCGATGGATTTAGGATCGCGCGTGACGAGGCCCTTACCCTTCTCACGCTGGGTTTGTTGATCTATCGTGATCGTGTTGGCCGCGAAGTCAACCGCGCTCCAATCAAGGCCGATGGCTTCACCGATGCGAAGCCCCAACCGAAGCCCAAGCAAGATGAGCGTGAGATAGTCGCTATGTTCGGGATGAGTGCGAACGTGAGCCAGCAACGCGGCCTCTTCCCCGAAGCTCAGCACCCGTACCCGTTCGATAATCAGGCCATCGGGTACCGCCGTCTCTGTGACGAGCTTCTTACGTGCGTCCTGAGGGTCTACGGTCGTGGTGACGATCTTCTTGCCCGTGGTGCGGCCTGAGCCCCGTGACGACTGTGAGACACCCTTGAAGGGGTTAGAGTTGGCAGGGCGCTTATCGAGTTCTTCCGCGATAGAGAAGATGACCGTGAGCGTCTTGACGACGTTGGCCTTATTCGCGTCCGTCAACACTTGTGACAGGAGGTTAATACGGTGGGTCTTACCGAACGCCTGTAGCTTGGTGGTGCCAGCGTAGGGGTAAACGCTCGTCTTGAGAACCGAGCGGTAAACCTCAAGAGTCCGAGGGGCATAGGGTCTACCCCTTCGGTTCTGCATCGTGGGCATGACGGTCGTAAGGCAGTACTCACACCATTCTTCTAGCGTGTCGCCAGACGAGATAACGACCGTCTCACCGGCTTTGAGCTTCTCGTATTCGGCTCGTGCCGTGTCGCGGAATGCGATGGCTTCGGCCTGATCGCTTCTGACGGTGGTGCGCCTGAATCGCTGACCGCTCGGCAGGGATCGCACGAAGTCAACGCGCCACTTGCTGTCCTTGGTGGCGACGATGTTAGAGAGGTCAAGAGCGGTCTTGCTTGGCCGAGCCATGTACCGAGTATGCACCCATAATTACGCTGTTTTTTACGCACTTTACGTAATTCAGGTTCAAAAATCGGTTTTATCTTCAGCTTGCGGAGTTGAGGGTCGGAGGTTCGAGTCCTCTCGAGCGCGCCAAAAAAGAAGAGGTCTCCCCTGCAGGGGAGACCTCTTCTTTTTTGGCGCCCGTCAATCGCCGTCGTGCTCCTAACCGGCCCCTTAGGAGCGCACTCAGGCCAAGGTGGGTCGAAGCGTTCGGAGATCGAAAGCCCCGAAGCTTCGGCGCTTATTCGTCTTCCATAACGCCCCGCACAATGGATTCTCAGGCGTCCTTTACCGAGAAAGGGTAAACCCGCCCGATGCATTCGAATCTGTCCCGTCGGCAAGTGTTGGGCGGAGCGACCGTCGTTGGCGTGGCCGCTTGCTTCGGCCTCTCTCCTTCCGCGCTCGCCATCGTCCAGGACGCGACGCCCGCGCTCACTCCGGTCGAGCGGAACGCCATCGACGCCGCGCTGGGCAAGAAAGGGTCTTACAACGAACCGCAGGCGACCCACGTCGTCGCGTTGCCGCGAAACGATCTTAAGGTGACGGTCCGGGGCGAGCCGACGCCGATTCCGCTCGGCTTCGGCGGGTGGGCCGCGTTCAAGCGAACCATGGACGGCAAGGGGGCCGTGTTCATGAGCGACAACGTTCTGCTCGAGGAAGAGATCAACCCTCTGATCGATGCGGCCCAAGCGAACGGCCTGGAGGTTGGGGCGATCCACAACCACTTCCTCTACGAAACTCCCCGAATCTTCTACATGCACCTGCACGGCATGGGAGAGCCGGACGACCTAGCGGTCCGCTACGCCAAGGCGCTCGCCGATTCGAAGATCCTTCCGAAAAACCAACCGGTCACCACGCCGCCCGTCAAGACCGCGAAGGACGTCTTCGATACGGCGGAGCTTGACGCCATCGTGGGAAAGACGGGCGTGGTCAACGGACCTGCGTTCAAGTACACGGTTGGGCGAAGCGACCTGAAGATCATGGAGATGGGCGCGGACATGACGGCGGCGATCGGACTGAACACGTGGTGCACGTTCGTCGGAACGCCCGACGCGGCGGTGGTCGCGGGCGACGTGGCGATGCTGGCGCACGAGGTCAACCCCACGATCAAGACGCTTCGCGCGGCGGGGGTCGAGATCTGCGCCGTCCATTCGCACATGCTGGCGGAGCAACCACGAATCCTCTTCATGCACTATCTCGGTCGCGGGAAGGCGACCGACTTGGCCAGGACCTTTCGGGCGGCGCTGGACGGGCTTGGGAAGACGAAGCCCGCCATGGGCATGCACGGAATGTAGAACCGAGCGAGCCAAGCTCAGCCGTCCGGGTCTCGTTTTCCCCTCCTCGTGATCGTCACCCAGGCGCGTCGTGGTCCATCCTGGGGAGGGATCTCTTGAACGCGCCGAAACATCGGTAGAAATCCAGCAGGACCCTCCGATCTCTCCATTTCCCGCGGGAACCTTTACTACCCCCACGGGGTATAGTAGATCCATGACCCAACGCCGGCGCATCGATTTGGATCGCGTGGGGGCGATGGCGAGCGCGATCTGTGCCGTCCATTGCCTCCTCACGGGGGCGGCGTTCGGGCTCCTGAGCGTGATGGGGCTGGGCTTTATCGGCTCGCCGCCCGCCGAGCTGGCTTTTCTCGTGGTAACCCTCAGCGTCGGGACTCTCGCCGTCGTGCACGGCCGCCGCAAGCACCACAGCGTCGTCCCTTCCCTGTTCTTCGTGGGCGGGCTCGCCTCCTGGCTTACCGGTCACCTCGCGTTCCGCCACGGAACGTACGGCGGCACCGCGTTCGCGGTGATGGGCGGCCTCGGCTTGGTGACGTTCCACGTCCTCAACCAGCGCCTCGCCCACCGGTGCGCCTGCGACCACTGCACCACAGGCGAGTAGGCGCGTCCGGCTCTCGGCCCCGTTCGGGAGCCCACGTCGGTCGGCTCTCAGGGCATAGGATCAAAGCCCTATGCCCGTACGAAGCCTACGCCAGGGCCATCGGCATGATGACGCAGAAGTAGCCGCTCTCGTCGTCCGCCGGGCGGAAGACGGCGGGGCGGGACGACTCCGTCATCTCGACCCGGACACCAGGGCCGTCGATGGGGGCGAGGGCGTCCACGACGTACTTGCCGTTGAACGCGATCTCGACGTCGCCGTTCTTCCCGATCATCAAAACCTCTTCCTTCGCCTCGCCCTTCTCCTCGGAGCGAGCGGCGATCACGACCTGATCGTCCTGGCCGCGGAAGCGGACGCGCGAGGCGTTGTCGCGGGCGAGGATCATGATGCGGTTGACCTTTTCCAAGAGGGCGTCGGTCTCAATGGACCAAGTGCGGGTCGTCTCGGCAGGCACGACGCGTTCCCAGTTGGGGTAGGTCCCGGCGAGGAGTTGGGCCACGACCTTCGCGCTCCCGGCCTCGACGCCGATGCGGCCGCCGCCGAACTTCAGCACGACCTCCGCGTCGTCGGCGACGGGGAGGGCCTTGATCGCCTTGAGGGCCTTCTCGGGCACGACCACGGAGATGTTCGTGCCGATGCCCTCCTGCTCGATCTTGCGCACCGCGAGGCGGTGGGTGTCGGTCGCCACGAGGGTGAGGGTCGTGCCGTCGTAGTTGAACAGCACGCCGGTAAGCACCTGGCGGTGGGTGTCGGTGGAGACCGCGAACAGGACGGAGTCGACGGCGTTTCGCAGGACGCCCATCGGTAGGGTCAGCTCGCCCTCGCCGCCGAAGCCGGGGGGCTCGGGAAAGTCTTCCGCGTCCAGGGTCTGGAGGCGGTACTGGGAGGCGCCCTGCTCCAACATCGCGCCGGAGCCGTCGGTGGTGTAGAGCGAGACGGGCGACTCGCCCAGCTTGCCCACGAGGTCGTTGAGGAGTCGGGCGGGAAGGCAGAGGGCTCCGCCCTCGGCGACCGCTCCGGCCACGTCGCGCTCGACCCACATCTCCCCGTCGCACCCGAGGACGCGGATGCCGCCGTCCATGGCTTCGATCTTCAGGTTCTGAAGGATCGTGACGGACGTTCGGACGGACGCGGCGCTGGTCGCCGCGCTCACGGCCTCGAAAAATTCCTTGCGGGGGACGTCGAGCTTCATGGTCTTCTAGTTGGATTATCCCTGGATGGGAAGCTGATACTGCAGGTGGGCGGGGTCCGGGGTCCGGGCCTCGAAGGCCGCGCCGCGGATCAGGAGCTTGGTAAGGATACGCTGGTAGGACTCCTCGGTGAAAGGCGATCCCTCGGAACGAAGGGTGTCGACGGTCTGGCGAAGGCTCGCCATGTCGACGGCGAGTTCGGCGTCGCCGTGCGCGGCGATCTCCATCTCGGCCTCGATCTCGCTAGGAAGCTCGCGCCCCGCGTACAGGTCGACGAGCTTACGATGGTAATCGTTGTCCATAAGTCCTCTCAAAATGGGTTCCTAGCTTGTCTCGCAGCGCGCGCCTTCCCCGGTAGAGACGGGACTTCAGCGCCGGCACGCTTATTTTCAGGAGTTCGGCCGCCTCCCTCGCGCCCATCTCCTCGAGGTCGCAAAGGATGAGGGGCTCGCGGTACTCCGGAGGGAGCGCGTCGAGCGCCTGCTGGACGGTGACGCGCAGGGTGGAACGATCCTCGTTTCCGGGGTATTGCGCGTCAGGGGGCAGCTCCATAAGCTTGTGCTGCCGCAGCTTGTCGATGCAGAGGTTCCGCGCGATGCGGAAGATCCAAGTTCGGAACGCGCCATCCGCGCGTAGTTCCGCCGACCGCCGCAGGACGCGGAGGAAGGTCTCCGCCGTCGCGTCCTCGGCGTCGGCACGGTTCCCGAGCATCCGGTAGGCGTAGCGGAAGATCCGCTCTCCGTAAAGCTCGTAGAGTCCACCCAGCGCGCTCGGATCACCCTCGGCGAGGGCGACGATCCAGCGGCGCTCGGCCAGCGTGTCGCGCGATGCGTCATTCGGCATAGGATGGGACGGCCCTCGCAACGGAAACGATGCACGACGGGGGATGAAAAGTTTAGCCGATTCTGGAACCTTGAGCGACCTGCCGCCGACGAAGCCGCGCGGTATCGGGATCTCGCCCCGACCGCGCGGGGCCGTGGTCTCGTAGAACCGCCTGTGACCGACATTCCGGCCCTCCTGGGCGACGAGGCCCGATCCCTTCTCGACCACGTCTGCGGAACCATCCCCAAAGAGCGGCTCCACCTTCCCGGCCCGGATTTCGTCGACCGCGTCTGGAGCCTCAGCGATCGTCCGCCTCGCGTTCTGCGGAGTCTCCAGACGCTTTACGGCCACGGACGCCTCGGCGGCACGGGCTACGTGAGTATCCTTCCCGTGGACCAAGGGATCGAGCACAGCGCGGGCGCGTCGTTCGCCCCGAACCCCGAGTACTTCGACCCCGAGGCGATCGTCCGGCTCGCCGTGGAGGGCGGGTGCAACGCGGTCGCCTCCACCTTCGGCGTGCTCGGGGCGGTGGCCCGCAAGTACGCCCACCGCATCCCCTTTATCGTCAAGCTGAACCACAACGAGCTGCTGACCTACCCCAACCGCTTCGACCAGATCCCGTTCGGGACCGTCGAGGAGGCGTGGAACATGGGCGCGGTGGCGGTCGGGGCCACGATCTACTTCGGCAGCGAGGAGAGCGGGCGGCAGATCGTGGAGATCGCCAAGGCGTTCGCCCGCGCCCACGAGCTGGGAATGGCGACCGTCCTCTGGTGCTACCTGCGCAACGACGCGTTCAAGAAGGACAAGGACTACCACCTCTCCGCCGACCTCACCGGGCAGGCGAACCACCTCGGCGTCACGATCCAGGCCGACATCGTCAAGCAGAAGCTTCCGGAGAACAACGGCGGCTACAAGGCCCTCGGCACCAAGGAGAACCCCTACGGCAAGATCGACGAGCGGATCTACACCGAACTGACGAGCGACCACCCCATCGACCTGACCCGCTACCAGGTGGCGAACGCCTACCTGGGCCGCGTCGGGCTCATCAACAGCGGCGGCGCGTCGGGGCAGCACGACCTTGCGGAGGCGGTCCGGACGGCGGTGATCAACAAGCGGGCGGGCGGCACCGGCCTCATCACCGGGCGCAAGGCGTTCCAGCGCCCGATGAAAGACGGCGTCGAGCTGCTCCACGCGGTCCAGGACGTTTACCTGAACGACGCGGTGACCGTGGCGTAACCTCAGGTGTTCTGATCGACGTCGTCCCAGTCCATCTCGTCGTCCAGGGCCCATTCCAGAGCCTTGCGCCGCTCCATCACGACGCCCTCGTCTAGAGGGCCGTCGTGGTCGCCCGCGAGCCGCGCGTCCCGAGCCGACCAGTGCGCGAGGTAGAAGAGATCGAGCATCGCGTAGAGCTCGCCGTAGGGGCGGCGGCGCATCCGATCCGCGTACTTGGACCCGTCCTCGCCAAACTCGATGTCCGGCGATAGATCGACGAGCTCGGGAATAGGCCCTTCGGGCGATAAACCTTCGACCAAGCCACCGATCCACATGAATCCGTAAAGCGTCTCGACCGACCAGCTCAGGTCGATCTTTTCCTGCTTCGTCATCTCCGCGTCCTCTTTGCCGAGGAGTCTTCGCTCATTCGCCGACAGAGCGTCCTGCAAGCCGTTCGCCGCGATCCACGAGCGGATCGCTTCCATGGGCGCCCCGTACGAGAGTTGCAGGAACGCGAGAACGACGAGCGAGCGCCGGATCACCTCAGGCAACGAACGCGGGGTCGTGCCGCCGACGTGGGGCAGGCTGGCGTTGACGCGGACGCCGAGGGCGCGAACCCGCTCCAGGTTCCGCGCGCGCACCTGGAGTTCGTCTAGATCGTCGCTCATCGCGCTCTATTCTGCGATAAACGGAAGAGGGCTGCCCGACGCTAGATCGGGCAGCCCTCTTCCGAGGTTTCACGCAAGATGCGGCTTAGGCCGTCTTGATCTCGATGTCCACGCCGCTGGGAAGGTCGAGCCGCATGAGGGCGTCGATCGTCTTGTTGGTCGGCTCGTGGATGTCGATGAGGCGGTTGTGGGTGCGCAGCTCGAAGTGCTCCATCGACTCCTTGTCGATGTGCGGGCCGCGGATGACGCAGAAGCGGCGGATGTGCGTCGGGAGCGGGATCGGCCCCTTGACGCGGGCGCCGGTGCGCTTCGCCTGGTCGACGATCTTCTCGGCCGATTGGTCGATGATCCGGTGCTCGTAGGCCCGGAGACGGATGCGGATGCGGATGCCAGCCATGATGTCTCTTGGTGTACCGTCGCGAAAAACGGGCGGGCGCCGGCAGCGCCGCCCCAACCTCTCGGCGGAAAGTCCAGTATACCCTTCCATGCTCGAAGCTCTGAGGAAGGCGATCCTGGCCCGCCGCTACGGTCCTCCCAACGCCAGTACGAAGAATGGGCGGAGCCGTTCTTCGAGCGGTAGGGACGCCTTGATCTCACCGTCTAGGAACTATTTAATATTAAAGTATTCAGATCGGAAAAGCTGTTGTACCATGGACGCGACGCCCCCACGACGGAGTACCGGGGCGTCGAGGGATCTGCCTTATGCTTCGCAAACGCGCCTTCACTCTCATCGAACTCCTCGTCGTGATCGCGATCATCGCCATCTTGGCCGCGATCCTCTTCCCCGTCTTCGCCCAGGCCAAGGCCGCCGCGAAGACCACCTCGACGATCTCCAACCTCAAGCAGATCGGCACGTCGGTCCATATGTACGCGGGGGACGTCGACGACATGACGCCCGGCGCCTGGATGTGCGGCAACGGCTCGACCGATCCTTTCTGCGGATCCGCCTGGTGGAGCGCGAAGTCGGACCAGTTCGCGACCTGGAGCACCTTGGTGTGGCCCTACATGAAAAACGGGGATATCACGATGGATGCCACTCAGCGTGCGCCCGTGGCGACCACCTCCCCCGCCACCGACTCCTACAACTGGGGTCGCTACACGACCATCTCCGCCAACCGCCTTGGCTTTTTCGAAGCCGATGGCTATAACGGATCGACGTACTTCGTGAACAAAGGTCGCAGCATCAGCGCTCAGGAGAACCTCTCCTCCCGCGCGATGCTCACCACCGGGCGGGACTACCGCGGTGGGGGATTCGGCGTGTTCTTCTTCGACCCTTGGCTCGCCGCGGACCCCGGCTACACCACCCCCGACTTCTACAAGAACGTCGTCTACGAATCGACCAAGTCGCATCGCAAGATGATCCCGACCGTTCGCGGCGACAGTAGCGCCAAGCTTATCCCTTGGGACAAGGTAAAGAAGCCGACGGCGAACGCTTGGTACGACATCGACGCCACGTACTGGGGCAAGGTCCAGAGTTCGACGGAATAATGCGCAAGGCCCTGTCGACCATCCTTGTCCTCCTCTCGTTGAGCCTCGTCGGGGGTCTCCTGTCGGGCTGTGGCGATCCTGCGCCTCCCAAGGACAACTCGCATGTCGTGGACCCGCCCGCCCCGCCGCCTCCGGGCGGCCCTTCGGCCAAGTAAAGGAGAAGGCCCTCCCCTTCGAAGGGGAGGGCCTTCTCCGCTTTCGCCGTTCTCTAGCCTTCCGTCGCGGGCTTCGGGGTGGAGGCCGTCTTGGCCGCTCCGGGGCCGACGGCGATGATGCGCGGGCCGCCGCCGTAGGTGGACTGGCCGAGAGCCTGTTTCTCTACGAGCACGCCGTCGCGGTAGACGAGACGGTAGGTCTTGACGGAATGGCCCCGGCCGCCCTTCTCAACGACCTTCCGGGTTCCGGGGGCGAGGCTCCGGTCCACGACCGTCTTCGTTCCGACGTCCCAGGAAGAGCCGCCCTCCTGGACGACCCGCACCTTGAGCGACGGGTCCTTCTTGCCTAGGACGCGGAACGTGAGCCGTCCCGGCTCGTAGGTGTTCACCACGGCGATCGGCCCCTTGGTGTCGTTCTGGAACACGAGATCGAGCGAACCGTAGTCCACGGTGGCGTCGCGGCCGAGGGGAACGTAGGCGACGGGGAGCGAGTGGTTCGAACGGCGCACGATCTTCAGGTCCGCGAAGAGGGCCGCGTTGTACATCGTGGTGCTGACCTGGCAGATGCCGCCGCCCACGCCCACGTCGTGCTTGCCCTGGGCGTAGACGCCCGCGAGCTTGAAGCCGCCCTTAAGGGTACGGCGTCCGACCGTCCCGTTGAAGCTGAGCTTCTCGCCGGGCATCAGGACCACGCCATTGAGCTTCGATGCGGCAAGGCGGATGTTCGAGGAGCGTGGACGGTTCGATGCGGGGAAGCTCGTCGTGTACTCCGACACCAGGTCGGTGATCTCCGCGAGGGCCTCGTCGGGGACGCGCTTCGTGCCCTCGGTTACGGGGAGGTCGACCGTTCGGTCGCCCTGAAGGCCGGCGATCACCGCGTCCGGCAGGGCCTTCGCGTCGAGCCGCAGCACGCTCGACTCCGGGGTGGCCTGGATCGCGCCTTCCGTCCAGACCACCCGGGCGGGCTGGGGAGAACCGATCTTGGATTTCAGCATCGACGCCACGGGGACGAGGTTCGCCCCGTTCGGCTTGTACTTCAGCGGCACGTCCAGACGCTCGGCCATTCCGGTCAGGCCGTCGGTCAGCCCCGCGCGCGGCAGATCGGCCACGATGCCCGCGTCGTCCAGCCCCACTCCGAGCTGGCCGGGGGTCATGCTCGGCAGGACCGCCTTCGTGGCGGAGCAGACGAGCTTGAGCGGCTTGATCCGCTCGCTCTCCCACCAACCTCGCAGCCGCTTCGCGGCCTCTTCGGGCTCGATATTTCCCACCGCCACCGGGCCGACGAAGGTGTTCGCCCGGATCGTCGGAACTTGGCGAGCGGCGACGACGGAAAGAGCGGAGCCGGTAGCAGCGGCGGTAACCAGAAAACCAATCAGGATCTTGTTCATACACGTCCGGACCATCGGACCGGGAAGGGGATGACTTATTATGATCGAAGTCCTTCCTTCGGCATCGAAATAAGGAGCTTTTTGCGTAAGGAGACCGCTCTATCGCCCGGGGGACAAGGATGCCTGACCCTTTTCCTGGGGCTCCTTCGCCTGACTTTCCGCCTCCGAACACTCCCCGGCGACGACATGCGCTCGTATGGCGAGAGGCAGGCGAACGCGATCGTTCCAAGCGAGCAGACGCCCAAGCCAGCCAAGCCCCACCCCTTCCCCATCGAAGGATGAACTCCCAACGGTGGAAGGACCGAATCGCCCACCGGGCGATGCTCCTGTCCGACCCACCGCCGCCTCAAGATCGTGGAATACCCCATGGAGCGGACGGCGGTCGATCGCCCAGAGGACGACGCTCGTTCCATCGGGGAACCTAACCTTCAAGCGTCCCTCGTCCCATTCGCTCCGGTCGGCCATCGCTCTAGCACAGGCTGAATCTCGGGCGCGTCATCCACGTAAAGCCAACCGTCGACGAACGACGCGGCGGCCTCGTCGACGCCGGTCAACGAGCCGCGACAGCGCACGGCAAGGTGAACCGGAAACGTCCCTTCGGGCAGTGGGAGTGGGTGAAGCCGCTCAATGACGCTCAAAGGGGGTCGCCACAGCCAGTCGTTCGCTCCTCCTGCGAGCGCCATCACGACGGCCAAGGTGAGGAAACCCGTCCGCCAACCCGTCCAGCCTATCCGCGTCCAACCGTCGAGAAGAACCAGGGCCGGAAAACGGCGACGAAGCCAAGGGCCGCACGCGACGCTTCGACCACGTCTTGGCGGCGCGCCAGCTCCCGAATCCATCGGATGAGAAGGCGAAAGCCGCCCTTCGGATCGTCCGGCGCCGTCCGCCAGCCCCCTAGTCGCATCGCCCATCGTGGCGCGGGAAGGCTTAGTCCGGGCTACAATGGCGCCCATGGCCTCTCACGACGGTATCGCGTCCCTCGTCGCGCTCGGGTTCACCGACCTTGAGGCGCGCGTCTACGCCTACCTCGTCGCGGAGGGCGAGGCCACGGGATACCGGATCGCCCAGGCGACGGGCAAGCCGGTGGCGAACACCTACAAGGCGATCGAAAGCCTGGAGCGCAAAGGGGCGGCCCTCGTGGAGGACGGCCCCACGCGCGTGGTACGCGCCGTCGACCCGGAGCGGGTGCTCGATGGACTCGCGCGACGGTACGAAAGCGACCGGAAGCAGGCCCAGGCGGTCCTCAAGCGGGTCGAAAGAGAGGAGGAGGACGGACGGACGTACACCGTCTCCAGCGAGGCGCAGGCCCTGGAGCGGGCGCGGCAGATGCTGGCCGAGGCGGCCGTCGTGGCGCTCGTTCGCGCCTCGGCCGATGTTCAGGCGACGCTCCATGAGGAGATCGCCGACGCGGAAGGCCGGGGGGTGGACGTGGCCCAGATCGAAGGCTCAGGGCTTACGGTGGCGGTGGACGGCAACCAGTGTCTCGTCGCGCCGGAGGGTATCTGGACCCGTAACCCCATCGTGGCGCGCACCGTGTTCGACGGCCTCGCCGCCGAGGCGACGATCGCCGAGATCGGCGCGCAGCTCGAAGACGGGGCCGGTCCGAAAAAGCTCCAGCGCGCCCTCGCGGCTCGACGGCGGGCTCCGGAAGCGTAGGGGCTACTTGCCTTCGAACAGCTTGCGCAGGCGCTCCCGTTCCTCACGCTCGAGTTCGCGGGCCTTCACGTCGTCGAAGTAGCCGTCGTCGTACTCCTTCGCTCCCCGCACCACGGTGAACTTCTGGCGCCGCGAGCCTCCTCCGCCGTTACCAGCCCGGTAGCCGAGCGGCAGGCGATCCGCCGCGAAGAGCCACGCGAGCCCCAGGGGGAGCAGCATGGCGATCGCCGCCGGGGGGTTCTGAGCCCCGTAGCTCACTACGACGCCGAGGGCGGTGAGTCCAGCGATCCACGTTCCCCTCAAAGGCAGGATGCCGTAGAGCATGATCGTCGCGTTCGGGTTGCGGGCGCACCAGGCGACGATCAGGACCGACGAGGGCAGCCATGGCCCATAGACGGCGACGTGCAGCGCGGCTCCGAGCAGACCGTACATCAGGGCCGCCGCCCCCCAGAACGCCGCGAAACGGCCGGTCCCCATCTCGCCTTCCGTCGTCGAGCCGAACTGGAGGAGCAACACGATCAGGAAGACCAGCGAGATCAGTCCCATCGACGAGCCCCGGAGGTCCATCGCCCACGGGTAGGTGAGGACTCCCCACGGACGGAGCTCCGAGAAGGTCAGGCCGACGAGGGCCTGGGGCGACAACAGAGCCACGAGCGCGGCGACGCCGATCGAGACGGCGAGAAACAGCGTGAACGGAGCCCGCTGCCGGGCGAACCAGCTTCGGAGATCGTTGGCCACGTTCCCATTGTGGCGAGACTCCCCGAACTCTCGCATCGGTAAGACCACGATCTTTGGGAGAACATCGCCCCAACAAGGCGAGGACAGCCGGTGGTCGGCACGTCCCTTCGGTCTTGCGACGCCCGCCCTAGACTTGGACCTCTTGGCGTCTAGAACGCGCGAGGGATGGCCGCTCGCCCCGCTGGCGCCCCTCGCGATTCGACCGGACGCTACAATGGAGGCGTGGCGCGATACGCCGTCTGGCGGGGGCGGCCCGACGATCCCCGGACGCCGCTCGGCTGGTTCCTGGCGGACGCGGCCTCGCGTCGCCTGCCCGTTCACGCCGCCGCCGCGCTGATGGCCCTCGTCGGGGCGCTCGCGGTCGGGGTCACCCTTTGGGCGCTCCTGCTGATCCCGGCGATCATTCTCCACGTCCGTCCCGACGAGCCGCCTAAGGACCTGACGCCTCTCGCCACCGTGCCCCCGCCCGGTCCCTCGTTCGCCGTGTCCCTGGAGATCTGGCGGGAGGACGCGATGTTCGGCCAGGACGAGGGGATCGTGACGTTCGTGGACGGCTGGCTCCACTTCGTGGGCCGACGCACCGAGTTCTCCCTGCGCCGGGCGGGAGCCCAGCGACTGGACGACCGCCGGACGATCGTTTTCGCGGACGAGAGCCTCACCTTCGAAGCCCGCGACGGAGACGCCGAATTCGGGCGGGCCCTGAGCGTCTGGCACCGCGCCACCCCCGTTCCGGTCGGCGAGTCCGTCCTACCGCCGCGCGAGGTCCATCCCAGCGGGCTCGCACGAGCCTGGCGGACTCTCGTCGTTCCTTTCACGATCCTCGTTCCGGCTTTCGTTCTCGTCTCTCTTTTTATACCCATCCACTTCCTTTTCATCGGATTCCTCGGGGCGCCGGGGCTCTCATGGATGCGCCTGCGCACCCTGCGCCGTCGAGCCCGAGAGGAGCGTCGCGCCTTAAGGGCGCGAGAAACGGCGTGAGCGAGCGCGCGGTCTGGCGGCGGGGGCCGGACGAAAGGACGACGTGGCTAGCCTATCTCGACGCCGACCGCGAACGGTATCTAGGCGAGTCTCTCCGAGGGGTCGGGTGCGTCACCGGTCTCGGCGCGCTCTTCATACTCTTCTCGGGACATCCGATTACCGCACTCGGGTTATTAGCGGTCACGCTCCTTCTCCCCATCGTACGACGCCCCCGCCGTCGCGACGTCACTCCGCTCCTCACCCTGCCCGCCCCGGCTCCCGCCCACCCTTGTACGATCGAGGTCGTCGACGGCGACTCGATACTCGGGCGCGACCGAGGCACGGTCACGTTCATCGATGGGTGGCTTCACTACGAGGGTTTCCGCACCGGCTTTTCGCTCTCCAGAGCCGACGTCGTCAAACGTGATCGGAACGCTCTGAGCCTCGACGGATGCCAGGTCGCCTTCTCGCCCGATGGAAGCGGGTTCGACACGGAACTCGACCGCTGGTACCGCATCGCTCCCGCCGCCCAGGGTGTCACCATCCTGCCGCCGCACTCGCTTCACCCTTCGGGCCGGGTCCGCGCCCAAGCCGATCTCGCCGTCCACGCGGTCCTGGGCATCGTGTCGTCGGCCCTATGCGTCGCACTCTTCGTGTACGGAGAGTCTTGGGAGAAGGCGGCGGCGTTTCTCGTAGGGCTGAGGTTCGTGGGCTCCGCTATGGAGGTTCGAAACGCCGCGCGATTTCTCCGAAAGCGCCGTTCTCCGCCGAACGTCGCACAGGATGGGGACGGTCTCCCCTCTAAGACCGGGCGTAGGAACCGCTAAGGCGGTAGGCTTAGTCCGGCCGACGGCTCTTCTTATGTGGCACGTTCTGGAACCTTGGCAGTTCACGCAACTCAGGCGGTTGGCGTCGTTCGATCCCGAGCGGGTGGAGACGACGCTGAACACGGTCTGGAACGCCTACCCCGGCCTTTTCGAGGAAGTCTGCGTGTCGGCGGTGGATCAAGAGCAGCTTACCGTCGCCCGGTGCGCGGAGTTGTTGGACGTTCCCGAAGCCCGCGTCGAGGAGCTTCTGCACGGCTTTCGCTCCCGTCCCGCCCAGCCCCAGGCGGCGGTGGTTCGGGACGAGCGATCCGTCGCCCGGCTCGCCGAGGGGCACGTCGCAGTGTGGGAGATCGTGCGCGAGTACCGGAAGCTAGGGAGCGTCGAGCGCCTCGTCGACTCGTTCACCTCGCTCTCCAAGCGCGACCTCGCGGCGGCGCTCAAGTACGCGGAGCAGAATCCGGCGGAGATCGAGGCCCACATCGCGCGCTACGAAGAGATGCTCGCCAAGCGTCGCGCCGAGTATCCCTTCGCGCGCTAGGCGAAAAAGACGGCCCTGGCCGAAGCGCAGGGCCGATTTGGATCTCTCGTCCGTCCCGGTCAACGCCGGGCTCACCTCTATTGTGACGGCGCCTCGCCAGCGGATGTGTGATGAAGATCACCTAAGGTAAAAAACCGCATTAGGACGAGCCCGGTTCTCTGCGTCCGCCGTCTCGGATCGTACGGGAAAGCGTATGAACCGTGTAGGTCTTACAAGCATTGGAAACCCCGACCCTCCCCGAAACCCACCTGATCACCCTCAAGGACGTCAAAGCCAACCCTAAGGTCCGCAAGCTTATCGACGGCGCGAACGACGTGATGAAGGCGATGGGCTATACCGAACACGGCCACCGCCACGTCGGGATCGTCGCCTCGATCACCCGTTACCTTATGGAGAGGCTGGAGACCACGCCTCGCGAGGTCGAGCTCGCCCAGATCGCGGCCTACCTCCACGACATCGGCAACGTCGTGACCCGCCTCCACCACCCGATGCACGGCGGGGCCATCGCTTTCACCCTCCTGAACGAGATGGGAATGGACTGCGCCGAGATCGCCCCTATCCTCGGCGCGATCGGCAACCACGAGGAGCTGACGGGCGGTCCCGTGTCCGCGATGTCCGCCTGCGTCATTATCGGGGATAAGAGCGACGTCCACTTCTCCCGCGTGCAGAATCCCGTGCCCGAGAGCTACGACATCCACGACCGCGTGAACTCGGCGGTGCGCCGCTCGCGCGTCGAGTTGGACAAGGAGAAGCGCTGCATCGAGCTAGCCTTGGAGATCGACACCACCCAAGCGACCCTGATGCAGTACTTCGAGATCTTCCTCTCCCGCATGGTGATGTGCCGCGCCTCGTCCCAGGTACTGGGGTACAAGTTCGCGCTCAACGTCAATGGGACCTACCTGGAGTAGACGCCCTAGGGCGGTCGTTCGGGACGCGCGGCTGGCGCCCGCTAACCGCCGAGCGTGAAGAAGAACGCTGCGCCCTCGCCCAGTGCGCTCTCGACCCAGACGCGCCCGCCGTGGCGCCGAACGATCCGCTCGACGTTCGCTAGGCCGATGCCCGTGCCCTCGAACTCCTCCTCCGTCACGAGCCGCACGAAGGGCAGGAAAAGCTTGTCGGCGTACTTCATGTCGAAGCCCACGCCCGCGTCGCGAACCCAGAAGGCGCTGTCGGTCTGTCCTACCCGAACGATCGAGGCGTCCGGCGAGAACTTGAAGGCGTTGCCGATCAGGTTCTGGAACACCGTGCGCACCAGTCCCTTGTCGCCGGCGGCCGCCATGCCTTCCTGAACCTCGATGCGCCGGGCGGGATCGAGTTCTTCGGCCACCGAGCGCGCTTTGGCCGTCATGTCGATGGCCTCCCGCCTGACCTCGACCCGCGAGAGCCGAGAAAGGCGGAGCAGCTCGTCGATCAGCCTTCCGAGGCGTCCCGCGTTGAAGGACTGCCGCTCAAGCAGCTCGCGGTCCGCCTCGTCGAGCCGCGTTCCGAGGTCTTGGAGCAGGAGCGAGGCCGTCGAACTGATCGCCCTGAGCGGAGCGCGCAAGTCGTGGGCGATCGAGTAGTTGAAGCCTTCGGCCTCCCGGATGGCTTCCTGAAGCTCGCGCGTGCGCTCGGCGACCTTCGCCTCCAGTTCCTCGTTCATCACGCGAGCCTTTCGCCGGGCCGCGACCTGGTCCGACACGTCGACGCCGTGGGTCAAGACGGCGTCGATCGTTCCGTCCGCCTCCCGCACGGGCTGGTAGACGAAGTCGAGGAACCGCTCCTCGGGCTCCTCGCCCGGCGCGCGCTGCAGACGCACGCCGATCTCACGACCGACGAACGGTTCGCCCGTCGCCACGACGTTCCGCAGCAGATCGAAGAAACCCTGGTTCGCGACCTCGGGCAACGCTTCGAGCAGGGTCTTGCCGATCAGGTCCCTCCCCCCGACCAGCCCTACGTAGGCTTGGTTGGCGTACTCGAACGTAAAATCGTCTCCCCGTAGCAGGGCCATAAAGGCGGGAGCCTGCTCGAAGACGCTCCGGAGCTTCTCCCGCTCCGCGCGCAGCGCGCCGAGCAGGCGCTCGCGCTCCTGCTCGGCGCGCACCCGTACCGTGATGTCGTTGAAGACCACCCCAACCCGGGAGCTTCCCGGCCCTCCGACGCGCGCCGCGCTCACCTCGAACCAGCGGTTCAGGCCCTTGACCTCGCTCGTGGCGCTCTCCGGCCGCCCCGTCCTGGCTACCCGTCCGTAGGTCTCGATCCAGAAATCCTCGTACTCCGGGATCATCTGCCGAACCGTCTTTCCGGAGAGCGCGACCTCGGGCGACAGCCCGGTCAGCCCTTCGAACGCGGGGTTGATCTCGAGGTAGCGGAAATCCTCCGCCTCGCCATCGGCCCCGAAGACCAAGTCGATGACGCAGAACCCTTCGTCGATCGACTCGAACAGCGTCCGGTAGCGCTCCTCGTTCTCCCGCAGCCGTTTCTCCGCCGCGATCCGTTCGGACACGTCGCGGAAGTAGACCGTGATGCCGCCGGGAGTGCCGGGATGGGTGTGGGCCTCGTACCAGCGATCGTGGTCGGGATAGTACTCGGTGATGGAGAGCGGCGCGCGCTCGTCGGCGGTTCGACGGTAGATCGTCTCGAACTCCGAGCCCACGACCCCAGGAAAGGCCTCCCAGACCGTCGTGCCGAGCAGATCGCCGGATCGATGGCCAAGGAGATTCTCGGCGTGGGCGTTGACGTAGGTGAACCGCCAGTCTCGGTCGAGCGCGAAGAAAGCGTCGGTGAAGCTCTCCAAGATCGACGCCTCCCGCCGCTTGAGGGTGACTTGGGCGGTCACCTCCTCGGCATGGTGGACGATCGCCCGGATCTCGCCGTCCGGACCGAGGACGGGCGAGCTGGTGAGGTTCCAGTACCGTTCGTCGAACCCGCCGTCGGGACGCTGGACGTCGTAGCGGAGCGGCCCGACCCGATCGGGCCGTCGCGTCCGAGCGGCGGCCTCGATCGAGGTTCGCACCGCCTGCGGATTCGTGGCGCCGGGTTCGCTGGGCCGCTCCGGGAACACCTCAAGGAGGGAGCGGCCGACGACGGCGGCGCGTTCACGATGGGTCGCTTCGAGGTACGCCTGAGTGGCGTTCAGGACGGTCAGATCGGGGGCGACGACGACCAAAAGCGCGGACGAGGCCATCAGCGCGTCCTGATCGTCGTAACCCGGGCTCATCGGGGCCATCCCTTCTATTTTGGTCCTTTTCGGATTACGTTTGAGTCCGAAAGTCGATCGACGTTCGATGCTTCAGAGACCATAGTTACCTGCCGAACGTAGAAAGGAAAGGACACGGGCAAGGCGGCTCGCGTCCTCTTCACCTCCATGGCCACCACCGCGAATCCCGTTTCCGACAGCGCCTCCACGCTGACCGCTCCCGCCTACGCCGCGACGTCGGCCGAGGCGCCGCTCGCTCCCTTTACCGTCGAGCGGCGCGAGCCCGGCACGAACGACGTGCTGATCGACATCCTTTTCTGCGGCGTCTGCCACTCCGACCTGCACCAGGTGCGCGGCGAATGGGGCAACTCCACCTTTCCGATGGTGCCCGGCCATGAGATCGTGGGCAAGGTCGCGCAGGTCGGCTCGGGCGTCACGAAGTGGGCGGTCGGCGACACCGTGGGTATCGGCTGCTTCGTCGATTCCTGCCGCCGCTGCGAGGCTTGTCTCGCGGGCGAGGAGCAATACTGCGAGGAGGGCATGACCCCGACCTACAACGGATTCGAGCGCGAGACGAAGGCTCCGACCTACGGCGGCTACTCCACCCGGATCGTCGTGGATGAGAACTACGTCGTCCGCGTCCCCGAGTCCCTCCCGCTCCAAGCCGCCGCCCCGCTTCTCTGCGCGGGCATCACCACCTACTCGCCCCTGCGCCACTGGAACGTCAAGGCGGGCGACGAGGTCGCCATCGTCGGCCTCGGCGGTCTCGGCCACATGGGGGTCAAGCTCGCCAAGGCGATGGGCGCGCGGGTCACCGTGCTCTCGCACTCGCCGAGCAAGCGCGACGACGCCCTGCGCCTCGGCGCGGACGACTTCGTCGCGACCAAGGAGGAAGGCGCCTTCGAGCGGAATCGCAAGCGGTTCGACTTTATCCTCGACACCGTGTCCGCCGACCACGCCTACTCGGACTACCTAGGCATGCTCAAGCGCGACGGCGCGATGGTGCTCGTCGGCCTGCCCGACCCTCAGAATCTCGGAGCTTTTCCCCTCGTGGGCGCGCGCCGCACCCTCGCGGGCTCGATGATCGGCGGGATCGCGGAGACGCAGGAGATGCTCGACTTCTGCGCCGAGCACGGGATCGCGTCCGACGTCGAGGTGATCGATATCGCCTCCATCAACGAAGCCTACGAGCGGATGCTGAAGAGCGACGTGCGCTACCGTTTCGTGATCGACATCGCCTCGCTCAAGGGATAATCCTCCTCGCCTCCCCCGATGGCGGGGGAGGTCGAAGACCTTTCCGTGGCTTTCTTCCGCAAGCGCCCTCGCTCCCTCCAGGGAGTTCGCCTCCTGAACGTCACGGGGATCGAAGACTTCGACCTTGAGACCGAGCCGGGACTTTTCGGCTTCTCCGGCGACGAGTTCGACGGTCCCGTCATCGTGACGCTCGACTCCGCCCTCGTGGGCGAGCGCATCGAGATCGGCGCGCTTCGAGAGCTCTTGGACCGGGCGGAAGCGGAGACCCTTCGACACCGCGAGGAACGGCAAGCCGTCGAACGGCCTCAAGAGGACGGAGGGACGGCCCGCCAAGCCCAAAGACCTACGGGAAACTGCGGTTAAAAGGTTCGGTGCGCCGTTCGCGATCCTACGACGAACGACCGCCGAAAGATCGTTGTATCCTGTAAGCGTCGGCGGGATCTCGTCCCGCCTTTGCATCGGAGGTCATCGATGATCGCTCCTTCAGCCGAAAACTTCGCCCAAGACACCTTGCGACACCACGCCCACAAGGGCGCCTTCACCATCGAGCTCCCCGGTTGCGACCAGGAGGGCGAAGCCGTCGCCCGCGCCTTCGAGGCCCTCGGTTGCACCGTCGAGGCCGTGCCGTTCGACCTCGCCCTGCGCGTCACCACCCCGAAGACGGCCTAGGGGTTGATCCGCACCGAGAGCACGCGCGCCGGGCGGTCGTCCGCCGGACCGTACGTGTGCGGCTCGGTGCCCCAGAACTCCATGCTCTCGCCCTCGGTGAGCACGTAGTCGACGCCCGCCACCCCGATCTTCGCGGTCCCCGCCAGTACGTAGACGAACTCCTCTCCCGGATGGGAGCGGGGTTCGCTCGCCGCGTAGAGCTCGAGGACGCTCGGTAGCGCCTTGCCCTGGGCGAGGCGGCTATGGAGCATGAGCAAAGGCGTATGCGCCCCTTTCTGGACGTAGGCGGCGCGCTCTTCCGGGGAGAGCGGACGGTCCTCCCCGCCGAGCGGCCCCGCGCCGAAGTCGACCATGTCGTACCAGCGGTCGTCTTCCCGACGGTGGGTCGCGACGGACTCGTCCCGGTCGGGCGCGGCCAGGCGCTCGATGTGAAGTCCCAAGGCGGCGCACATCTTCAGGATGGTGATCGGGCGCGCCTCCTCGCCCTTCTCGATGCGGACCACCGAGGTCTTGCTCAGGCCCGCCGCCTCGGCGGCGTCGCGCACGGACAGCCGCTGCGCCTCCCGCGCCCGTCGTAGGCGTCCCCCGATCACGGCGGGCGGAAGGCTCGCCAAAACCCCGGCCACCGCACGCTCCTGGTCGCGAAGGCTTTCGCTCATGCCGGAACTATGGCGTAAACACGTCCTCACTTGTACTGGGTACAGTACCTATATGATCTTCGTGCCACTGCTTGTCGGAGCTTTCTCGGCTCCGACGCAGGATGTGCAGACCCGTGCTTGGAGCCTCTTCATGGACTCGCTCCACCTCGCGAGCGACAGCCAGAAGCGGTTCAAGGAAGCGGAGGCGGCGATCGATGAGTCGATCCGCCTTCACCGGTTCCCGAGCCACATGCAGTACGTCTACCAGGCGCACATCCACGCGCGGGCGGGCGACGTCGACGGGGCGGTCGCCGCCTACCGAAAGCTCGCCGGGATCGGGTTCGTGCGCTACCAGTCGGTCGAGAATTACGACGACCAGCCGCTCGCCTTCCGGAAAGACCCGCGCTGGCTTCGCCTTCGCGACGAGCTGAGGCGCAAGCAGGACCGGATGCGGGGCGAGCAGGACCCCCTCGCCTTCGGCCTCTCCTTTACCGCCGCCTCACGGCTCGTCAGGGACTGGGCGGACGATCTCACCGTCTCGGACGCCGAGCTCGCCCGGCGGCTCAAGGGTTTTCGCGCGTACGCCCAACCCAAGCGCACGGGAGCCTGGATGCTCGGGACGCACCGGTTCGCGGCTTCGGGAGCCACGCCGCTCGACGTGGACTACTGGGTCTACGTGCCGAAAGGCTATCGTGCCGACCGGTCGACGCCGACTCTCGTCTACAGCCACCAGGGCTGGTTCTACAACCCCAATCCCCGCCCCTGGAGCTACCAGAACAACCTGTTCGACAATCCGGCGCGCGATGCGGTGGCGAAGGACGGCCTGATCGAGATCATGCCCCTCGGCTCGCGGAAGATCGATGGCAGCACGCCCCAAGGGGTCGAGGCGGTACGCCAGATCCTGGTCGACGTGAAGCGGGTCCTGAACGTGGACGACGACCGCACCTACCTGATGGGCCACTCGAACGGAGGCAGCCTCGCCTACCGCGCCGCAGGGCTCGATCCGACTCCTTACGCCGCCTTCGTTCCCCTCAACGGCTGGCCCGACCCGAGCATCGCGATGGCGAACTTCCAGAACCGGAACCTCTTCGCCCTCAGCGCGGAGGCGGACGACACCTTCCCCAACGCGGACGTGCGGGCCATCCACGACGCGGTCGCCGGGATCGCTCCGAGCTGGGATCTCCAGACCGTTCCCAAAGGCGACCATGCCCTCGAACCCTTCATCGATGCCTGGATGCCCCACCTCTTCGCCCGGATGCGGGAGACGCGCCGCCGGCCCTTCGCGCCGGATCGCTTCTGGGAAGGCCGCGCGCCCGGCGGCGTGGACTGGCTGAGCGCCGTGGCGCTTGATCCCACGCGCCCACGTACCCTTTGGCATCCTCTCGTCGTCACGCCGAACGTGAAGACCCATGGCGACGGGCAAGGCGGTTCTCCCGCCGGGCCGCACGAGCAGAACGCCGACTTCGGAGCGGTGCGCGCCACGTACCGAGCCAACGTCTTTACGCTCGAAACGTCGCGCGTGACGAAGGTCGCCCTGTGGATCAGCCCTGAGATGGTCGATCTGACGCGGCCGGTTCGGGTGATCGTCGACGGCAAGGAGGCGTTCTCCGGCACGGTCAAGATCGACCGCAAGGCGATGACCGAGCGATTCCTCGACACTTTCGACCGATCCGCGCGTCCCGTCGCGCGGCTTGAAATCGCCGTCGATCCGCTTCCGCCTTCCCAAAAGGAACCTAACCATCCATGACCCCTCTCTTGCTAAGCCTCGTCTTCGGGGCCTTCCCCGGCATCGCCAACCCTATCGCGCCTCCTCCCGACAACCCTAAGATCAAAGCCCTGGTCGAAGCGCAGGAAAAGGTGGGCTACCGCGACCACCTCGCGCTCGTCCGCGAGAACGTCCGCGCCGAGCGGGTTCTCAAGACGATGATGGACGCGGACGAACTCAGGACGGCGAACGACTTCCTCGTCGCGAGCGGCCTGATCGACAACGCGCCGGGCTACGAGGCGAAGCTCCTCGAACACGAGTGGGCGGTCTCGGCCCTGGTGTTGGGCCACCCCGACGCCCCGAAGCGGGCGCGGCTTACCTGGGACAGCCTCCAACTCGCGTCGGGGAGGCCCCAGCGGTTCGGCACGTTCACCCGGCGCAACGCGGAAGGCCAGTCGGCGCCGCGCGCGACCGATCCGACGCTCGCGGACATGGCCCCGGCGACCGGGGCGGACGACCCTGAGCTGAAAGCCCTCAAGGACGCCGACCAGGCCGACCGCACCGGCGCCGAAGGGATGGAGGAACGGGACGCCGTTCGACGTGCCCGGGTCCTTGCGATCCTGAAGGCGGGCCGCGCGACGACGGGGGCGGACGCCTACCACGCGGCTCTCGTGTTCCAGCACGGCGACGGTTACGGCGACTTTATGCTCGCCCACGAGCTCTGCCTGAGCGCGCTGGCGAGAGGCTACGGCGAGGCGGCCTGGCTGGTCTCGCGCACCTACGACCGGATGCTGGAACACGGCGGCCGTGCCCAGCGCTTCGCGACGCAGATGAGGCAGAACCGGGTCGACTCGCCGGCGTTCATCATCGAAGGCGACTACCCCGGTCCCAGCGACGCGACCCGGAAGCTCCTCAAGGCGATCACGCGCGCCGAGACCCGCGCGAAGCTCGACGCGTGGCGGAGGTCGGTCAAGTGACGAGCCTCCTGATCGCCCTCGCCCTCGCGGGGCCTTCCCTTCACGAGTCGCGCACCATCGCGCACGTCCTGCCCAAGCCGGACGGGGTAAGCCTCTACGTGAGCGAGCGGTTCGTCCTCGGACGGACGTTCGTCCTGCTGAGCCACTCGGTCGGGGCGGACGGCTCCGTGAACTACTCGAAGCTGACGTACCGGATGGACGGTACGCCGGTCCAGATGACGCAAGAGGGTAACTGGGGCGGCCGCATGAACCGCTTCACGACGGACTACGGCCCCAAGGGCGCGACGCAGAGCATCAATGAGGCGTCTAACCGCTCGGACCTGCCCGACCGGACGTTCCGCGATCCGACCAAGCTCTGGTTCTGGAAGGTCCATCCCAAGAAGGGGGAGAACGTCGTGGTCACCGGCCTCGCCCAGAACGTCGTCGCCACGTCCAGGATCCGCTTCATCTACGAAGGCGACGAGACGATGACGCTGGCCGGGCGGACGGTCGAGGTGCATCGCGTTCGGGAAGAGCCTTTGAGCGCGCCCGGCGTCTACACCCTCTGGTGGTACGACCGGGCGGGCATGGGGGTCAAGCGCTACCACACCGTTGGCGGCAAGGATATCGCCGACGAGCTCGCCTACTGGTACTGAGTCGATGCGAGCGGCGGGATGGTGGAACCCATTTCGCCGCCCGTCGGCCAAAGAGGGCATGATTCTGCCCGCGCTCGCGCTCCTCGCCTCCGGCCTCCAGGTCTTCCTCCGCACCGATCCGAACACGAACGGGGTCACGACGACCCGGAGCGGACGCACCTTCGTCGTGCATCCGAGCGCCAAGCCGGGCCAGCCGCGCGTGACGGAGTGGAAGAACGGCCAAGAGGTTCCCTTCCCCGCCGGGGCCGAGAACCTCTACAAGCCGGGCGACGATCCCGCGAAGGGGTTCGTCATGATCAATTCGATCCGGATCGGGCCGGACGGCTCGCTCTGGCTGGTCGACGTCGGCGCGCCCGCGATCGGCAAGCCCGCCCTCAAAGGCGGGCCCAAGCTCGTCCGGGTCGACCTGAGGACGAACGCCGTCGCCCGCGTGTACCACCTCGAAGGCGGTACGACGGCGCGCACCAACCCGGACGACGTGCGTTTCCGCGGGCGCATGGCCGTCCTTTCCGACGCGGGCGATCCGGGGCTTATCGTGCTGGATCTCGACTCGGGCCGCGCCCGCCGCGTCCTGAGCGGCCATCCGTCCATGGTCGACACGAAGCCCCTGCGCGGACCGGACGGCAAGGCGCTTCGATCGCCCGAGGGCAAGCTCGTCAAGATCCACGCGGACCAGATGGAGTTCTCACCCGACGGGAAGACCTTCTACTACCAGCCGTGCAGCGGTCCGATGTCGAAGATCGAGACGCGTTGGCTAGGGAACGACGTAACCGACGCCCAGCGTGCGGGGCACGTCCGCCTTTTCGCGCGCACCGTCACGACCAGCGGCACCGCGATCGACGCGCAGGGAAACATCTACGTCGGCAACGCGGAACGGAGCCGGATCGAGCGCTACGCCCCCAACGGGCGCATGAGCGTGGTGATCCAGGACCCGCGTCTGGTCTGGCCCGACGCGATGTGGATCGACGACCGAGGCGGGCTCCTGATCCCCGGCTCGCAGATGAACCGCACGGCGGGGCTCAACGGCGGCAAGGAGAGGACCGTCTTCCCGGTCAAGGTCTACCGGCTGCCGCTGGGGCTCAAGCCGATTCGCAGCTAACGTTCTCCGGAGGGTTCTTTTCGGGCTTGTTTTTGCGAGAAACGACGTCGTTTCTCGCGTTAGCACAACGAAACTGTATTTCCAGGCGGCCTCGCCTCCACACTCTCAGAGGAGGCAACGATGCTCGTCAAAACCGCCGATCGATTCGCTCAGACGTCCCTCGCCCTGTACGGCAGAGAGGGTACGTTCGCGACGAGCGTCGACTCCGAAGAGGACATGGAGCTGATCGCCCAGGCGTTCGAGCGTCTGGGCTGTCTCGTCCTGTGCGAGCCCTTGCGGCGGCAGGTGCGAGTGACGGCCTCGATGAGGGCGGAAGGCGTCGGCAGCAGGGGGTAGATCCCCGGGAGAGGGGTGAGGGGAAAGGACGTCCTTTCCCCTCACCCCTGCCTTTACCGTCCTCCGAGGCCGCTGAGGGTCACGCCCTCGATGAAGTAGCGCTGGGCGAAGAAGAACAGGGCCAGCACCGGAACCATCGACAGCGTCGTCAGAGCCATGAGCATGCCCGGCTCGCCGCCTCGGTCGCCCTTGAACAGGTTCAGGGCGTAGGAGATCGGCATGTTCTCCGGGGAGGAGACGTAGATCAGCGGCCCCTGGAAGTCGTTCCAGGACCCCATGAAGGTCCAGATCGCGATGACGGCGAGGGCGGGTTTGATCTGGGGGAGCATGATCTGCCAGAACGCGCGCAGGTAGCCGCAGCCGTCGATCTTCGAGGCGTCCTCCAACTCCATCGGGATCTGCATAAAGAACTGACGCAGGAGGAACACGTTGAACGCGGAGGCGAAGAACGCGGGGATCCAGAGGGGATAGAGCGTGTCGATCCAGCCGAGCCAACGGAAGATGAGGAACTTCGGCATCAGGGTGACCGCACCGGGGAGCATCATCGTCGAGAGCAGGACGGTGAACATCGCGTCCTTGCCGGGGAACCGCATCCGGCTGAAGGCGTAGGCCACGAGGGACGAGGAGAGGACGGTCCCGATCACGCTGAAGATCACGATGATCAGCGTGTTCTTCAGGTAGACGAGGCCGTTGTCCGTTTCCGGGGGGAGGAAGGAGATCGCGTCGGGATAGTTCTGCCAGCGCAGGCCGGTGTGCCGAACCGGCTCGACCTCGGCGGGGGCGAAGGTCTGATCCTTGCCCCGCAGGTCTAGGGGCGCGTCGAACTCGACGCGCCGCGAGCCGTCATCCTCCTCCTTGACGACGTGGCCTTCGAACCGCTTGCCGTTCCAGGAGCCCATGACCTTCGGCGCGTCGCGCGCGATGACCTTCAACTGGGCGGGGAGGGCGTCGGTCGTCGTGCCGCGGATGGCGAGGGGCCGTTGGATGTCGATTCTCGTCCGGCCCTCGGCGGCTCCGGGGATCGCGACGCCCTGCACGGTCTGGCCGTTGTAGGCCGTCTCGTAGAGCGGGTTCTCCTTGTCGAAATACGGAACCGTCTCTTGGACCTTGGGCACCCACACGATGCCGTTGGGCGAACTCATGTCGCGGTCCTCCTTGAACGAGGTGACGATCGCGAACGCGAAGGGGAGGCCGAAGACGAACGAGCCGAGCAGGAGAGCCGCCTGCACCACCGCCGCCTTGGCATAGCCGCGCGTGGCGAGGGATCGGGCGGACAGGACCATCGCGACCACCGCCGCCACGGCGAGGAAGGCCAGGGCGAGGGCCGTGGTCGGCGCGAACGCCACCCCGCCTTTGAGCGTGTCCATCCGGTTGTCGGGATCGCGCGAGTAGAGCCAGGCGAACGCGCTCGCCGCCACGCCCCATCCGGCGGCCGACTTGATCCGCGCGAGGCGCTCTTCGCCGTTGAGGGCGAGGCCCGATTGGGCGAGCCGCGAGACGCCCATCGCGAGGGCGGCGAAGCCCAGCCACGAGGTCCAGGGCATCACGAACCAGACGAGCGGGAGCCGCCAGGTCGCGGGCGGCGTTTCCACCCCGCCCTTCATCGGCAGGACGGCGACGACGAGGAGGCACAGCCCCGCAATGAGGGCAGAGACCGCGAGGCCGCGCGTTCGCTGGGGCCGGTCGAGCATGGCCCCGCCGAGCAGGAGCTGCGCGCCGAGAACGAGGGCGCGCACGGCGGCGATCCACCCGATCCAGGTCAGGAGGGTCCCGATGGAGTAGAGGCCGTTCGCGGTCACTTCTCCACCTCGTAGTGGACCCACCGGGGGGCTAGTCTGAACTGGGTGAAGGTGAGGACGAGGATGATCGCGAAGATCATCCAGGCGAGCGCGGAGGCGTAGCCCATCTTGAAGAAGGTGAAACCGTTCTGGAACAGGTGGTAGACCGGGGTGAGCATCGAGTCGTCGGGGCCGATGGGACCATCGGAGGAGGGACGCATCACGTACTGGCGGTCGAACTCCTGCATCGCGCCGATAAAGCCCATGACGGTGTTGAAGAAGATGATCGGCGAGAGCATCGGGAAGGTGACGCTCCAGAACTGCCGCCAGGGCGAGGCCCCGTCGATGTCCGAAGCCTCGTAGAGCGAGGGCGACACGCCCTTGAGGCCCGCGAGCCACAGGACCATGCCCGAGCCCGCCCCCCAGATGCCCATGACGACGAGCCCGTTCTTCGCCCAGTCCGCCGACTGGATCCAGGCGGGGGCGTCGACCCCGAACCAGGGGGTGATGGTCTGCGCCCAGTACGAGTTGATCAGGCCCTTGTTCTTGTCGGGGGTGAGCACCCAGGTCCAGAGGACCGCCGCCGCCGTGGTGGGGACGATGGCGGGCATGTAGAAGAGGGTCCGGTAGATCCGCATTCCCCGCGCCGCCGTGTTCAGAAGCAGGGCGACCGCGAGGCCGGTCGCGAGGCTCAGCGGAACGCCGAGGCCGCCCATGTAGATGGCGTTGCCCAGGGCCTTCAGGAGCGGCCCTTTGCCCACCCCCGCCATGGTCTGGTAGTTCTGGAGCCCGATGAAGCGCGCGGGGTTCAGGACGTCGTACTGCGCGAAGCTGAACAGGAGCGAGGCCAGCATCGGCCCGAGCGTGAGCAGGAGGAAGCCGACCAGCCAGGGCGAGACGAACAGATAGGCCCACTTCGCCTCGGCGCTCTCCAGCCGTCCGAACTTTCGCGACGCGAACCAGACGCCGAAGGCGAGGAAGCCGAGCACGACGAGGATGCCCGCCGCGACGAGCGGCGTCTTCAGGTCGAGGAGGGGGAAGTTCTCCTTGTCGAAGAAGGCGTCGAGGTCACGCTGCACGTTGGCCTGGGCCTCCAGGAGGGCGTCCTTGGGCGAGGCCTTCTTGTAGAGGGCCGTCTCCATCGCCTTGACGTGCTCGTTCCAGAGCACCTGCCCGGCGAAGGTCGCGGGGCGGATGCGCCCCACGGGCATCATGTCCACGTACTTGCCGAGGACGGCGGCGAACTTGGGATCGGCGGGCCGGAACTTCGCGAAGATCTCCTCGTTCGAGGCGCGGCTGGCGGAGAGGTCGGGGATGAAGGCGCGTCCCCGGAGCTTTTCCCAGGCCCGTTGGGCGGTCGCGTTGATCATGCGGCCCTCCGGACTGGTGGCGAACTTGATGTACTCCCAGCCGCCCTCCCGATTGCGCGCGCCCTTGGGGATCGCGAGGCAGTAGCCGCCGATCCAGGTGATGTACCGGTCCTTCTCGTTCGCGAATCGGCCGACGTGGTTGTAGCGGTCGTCCGGCACGGGCGGATCGGCGGCGATCACCTGCGTCTGCGGCGCGTACCGCGACATGTCGTTCAGGATCCAGTTGCCGTCGGTCTTCATCGCGACCTTGCCGGTCACGAAGGCGTCGTTCTCCTTCCCCAGGAAGCCCGACTCGAACGCCTTGGCCTTCTCGTAGCCGCTGACCTTGGAGTTCGCCATCGGCCCGGTGCCGTCCTTCAGGTACCGCAGCGCGTCTTCGAGCTTGGTGCCTTTGAGGAGCAGATCGTAGCCCGCGATCATGAAGCGCACCGCCTGCTCGGCCTCGGGGGAATCGAGGGTGCAGCGGCGCCGGTCCGCGCTCATGAACTCGGCGTTGTTCTGGAAGCCGTACATGTACAGCCAGGTGTTGCCGAAGTTGGGCATGAAGCCCGCGCGCTTGAGCGTGCCGTCGGGGTTCCACTGGGTGAGGGCGCGCGAGTAGCGCAGGACCTCGCTCCAGGTCCGGGGGGCGCGGTTCGGGTCGAGGCCCGCCGCGCGGAGACTTTCCGCCCCTTCGTTGAAGATCTTCTTGTTCCAGACGAGCACGCGGTCGTCCGCGCCGGTCGGGATGCCGTAGACCTTGCCCTCGTAGGTGGCTTCCTCCCAGGTCGCGGGGTAGTACTGCGCGGCCTTCGGGCTGAGGGGGTCGTTGGCGTCCCGCGCGATCAGGTCGTCGAGCGACTGGAACGCGCCCCGGCTGGCCCAGTCGGAGATCGAGAAGCGGTCCTGGTTGATGACGTCGGGCGCGACGTTTCCGACGATGGACGTGAGCAGCTTCTGCGGGTCCATGTTGCCCGCGCCCATGCTCAGGACCTTGACGTTAAGCTCGGGGTGCCGCTTCTCGAACTCGCGCTTGACCGCGTCCTGGCCCTTGGTCTCCGGGCCGACCGCGATCCCCCAGATCACAAGGTCGCGCTTCTTGGGAACCTGGGCCTGCGCCGCACCCAAAAGGGCGAGGGCGCCGGCAGCAACGACGGCGAGACGAGGTACGTGGGGCATCGCGCGCTTCTAATGTACTCCGTCGCCCCGCCGGTTGCGGCGCGCGAATCGATTCTCCGGCGTGTTTCTGTGGACCAAAAGCGTAGACCAGTGGTCTACGGACGTTTTAAAGCCTGGACGAAGCCTAAGCGGGACGCCCACCGCAGAGAAAAGGGAGACGTCGAGGGCATGGCGGCGAAGGACGGCAAAGGCAAGCTCCAGCGATAAGCCCCCTTCGAATTCTCAAAGCTTTTCGCACGCCGGTCGCTCCAAACCCGAAAAAGAACAGGGAGGCGGCTGTATAGTCGGAACGATGCTTCTTGTCGTTCCTTTCTTTCTCCTCCAGACGCTTCCGAAAGACGAGGCTGTCGAGCGTTTTCTCGCGGGATCGAACGCCGCGATCGTGGGGATCTCCGAGGGTCAATGCCAATTCTCGGAGGAACGAGAGGGCCATCGCTCCCTTACAAGATTCCGATGGCAAAAGAAGGGTTTTCGGATCGAAAGCGCCTTGGACGGCAACGTCCTGACCGAACAGAGCCTGGACGACGCGAGCCGAATCGGTCTGGACGTGGATCACGATGCGCGCACGGTCCGCCGTCAGGTTCTTTCCGACGAGAACCCTGATTTCTCGTTTGGCGCGGCCTCGAGATCGCTTGAGAAAGGCGACCTCCAGTTTTCGCTAGACTCGCGGCGAGGCCTTATCGTCAGGTCCGATCCGCCCCTCGCCCAAGGCAAGGCGTTCCGACGTGGAGACGTCGAGGTCCTTTCCGCCGTGCTGGTCAGGCCGGATGGCTCGAAGGCGGCGTTCGAATTGGAACGCGATCCGAAGACCCTACTGCCGCGCCGCATGGCTCTTCACGCCCCGAGCGGAGATCACGCCTGCACGATCACGTTCGAGCGTCGTCCCGTCTCGATGACGGAACTGACGATTCCCCTAGGCTCTTACGCCGGATACGTCCTCGACGCAGGATCGCTCCGAGACCGGAAAGCCGAGAGCTTCGTCGCCGAATGCGCCCAGGCGATCCTCAAGATCGAAGAGGGAACTTGGACGTCCGAGATGTCCGACGCGTCCGGAGGGAAGAACCGCAACGTGACCACCCTTAAAGGGCAGGTCCGCCGCGTAAAGTTCGAGGTCGAGGGCCGTCTTTATCTGGACGCTCAGTACACTCCGACGTCGGATCTGCTCGTCGTTCCCGATAAGCGCCAATACACCCAAAGGTTCTTCGACTACCTGGATCGAAGAAAGCCCGTTCCAGAGCCGCCTACCGCGATCAATAACCTGAATGTGAACCTAGACCTTCCGCAAGGCTTTACGATCGAGGCGAGTCCCGAACTCACGGACGTCAGGATCGAGGCGCTCGGCGACGTCGAAATCCTCGGCGCGACATGGCTCCGAACCGATGGTAAGAAATGGACGTTGCGCCTCATCCGTGACAAGGCGACGCGTTTGCCGACGCTTCTGGGATTGCACAACGGAATCGGGGAGGTCGTGACGAAGTACGCGTTCGAGGCTCGTAAGGTCTCCGACGCGGAACTCTGGATCGAACCTGAAACCTACGAGGGGTTCCAAAAGACGGGAAGCTGAAGCTCGTCAGAACAAGGGAGTCGTCACCGTCTCAGCAGATAACCTGCGGGAACCGCTGCCACGCGGCAGGGAAACGCCCAAGCGCGAGGCGTCGGTGGTCGCAGGCGAAGCCTTGACGGAGAAAAGCTTACGCGAAGGCTTCGCCTCCGGATTCACGCCTTCGGCGTAGGTACCCTCTAGCGGTGGCCATCGATCCCGCGCTGTTCCTGGAGAACGAGCGCACCGCCCCTTCCGAGGGCGCGCGGCGGATCGAAGTCGGGTCGATGGACCTTGAGGCCGGCGGCCATCTTCCCGCCGTCACCGTCGCCTACGAAACCTGGGGACGCTACACCGGAGACAACGCGGTACTCGTGCCCCACGCCCTCAGCGGCGACAGCCACGTCGTCGGCTGGTGGAGCCGCCTCGTCGGTCCGGGCAAGCCGATCGACACCGACCGCTGGTTCGTGATCGGCACGAACGCCCTCGGCGGATGCCAGGGGACCACCGGCCCTTCGTCGCTTCACGCGGATGGTCGGCCCTACGGATCTCGCTTCCCCATCCTGACGATGCGCGACCTCGTCGCGGCACAGATCCGGCTGCTCGACGCCCTCGGAATCGAGCGGCTCTACGCGGTCGCCGGAGGGAGCATGGGTGGGATGCAGGCGCTCCAATGGACGGTCCAGGCTCCGGGACGGGTCGGGAAGGCGTTCGTCACCGCGAGCACGGGGGCGCACTCCGCGATGCAGATCGGCTTCAACGAGGTCGGTCGCCAAGCGATCATGCGCGACCCCAAATGGCGGGGTGGCGACTATCCCTTGGACGACGCGCCGGTCGACGGCCTGTCGGTGGCGCGCATGCTCGGCCATATCAGCTTTCTGAGCGAACCGGCGTTCGCCCAGAAGTTCGGGCGGCGCCTCCAGGGCAAGGACCGACCGGACTACCGGATGGGGATCGAGTTCGAGGTCGAGAGCTACCTGAGCCATCAGGGCGACAAGTTCACGCGCCGCTTCGACCCCAACTCCCTGCTCGTCCTCACCCGCGCCATCGACTACTTCGACGTCCAGAGCCTGGAGGCCAGCGAGTCGTCGTACCTGTTCGTCTCCTACACGTCGGACTGGATCTATCCCTCCGCCCAGAGCGCCCGGCTCGACCGTCTCGCGCACGACGCGGGTTGCCCCTCGCGCCACGTCGAGATCGATCTCCCCTACGGCCACGACGCGTTCCTTCTGGACGGCGAGGCGCAAGGGGCCTTGGTGCGAGAGTTTTTGGAAGGGCGCTAGGGCTTGGGGAGGGTAGCCCCTCTAACGACTCAAAGCCTCGCGACCTTCCATAATCCCTTCACCTTTTCATGATCCTCGAACTCCCTCGGCTCTCTCTCGTCGTGCTCATCGGCACGAGCGGCAGCGGTAAATCGACTTTTGGACGGAACCACTTCCTCCCGACGGAGGTCGTTTCGTCAGACTTCTGCCGGGGTCTCGTCGCGGACGACGAGAACGACCAGAGCGCGACGGGCGAGGCGTTCGATCTGCTCCACACGATCCTGCGCAAGCGGCTCGCGGCGGGGCGGCTGACCGTGGTGGACGCGACGAACGTCCAGAGCGCCTCCCGCGCCGCCCTGCTGCGGATCGCGAAGGAGCACCACGTCCCGGCGGTCGCCATCGTGTTCAAGGTCGACGAGGCGGTCTGCCAAGCTCGCAACGCCACACGGCCCGACCGGCAGTTCGGTCCTCACGTGATCAAAAACCAGCTCCGCGACCTGCGGGGGAGCATGCGGGGGCTGACGAAGGAGGGCTTCCGGGAGGTCTACTGGCTGAACGGCGTCGAGAACGTGGACGGGGCCACCATCGAGCGGGCGCCGGAGTGGAACGACCGCCGCTCCGACCACGGCCCGTTCGACGTGATCGGCGACGTCCACGGCTGCCTACCGGAGCTTCTCGAACTGCTCGCCAAGCTCGGCTACGCGGTCGAGGCGGGCACGGCGGAGCCCATCGAGGGCGAGCTTCGGCACGGCAAGAAGCTGAGCGACCTTCCCATCGACTACCGGATCACGCATCCCGAGGGTCGGAAGGTCGTGTTCGTGGGCGACCTCGTGGACCGGGGGCCGGACACGCCGGGCGTTCTTCGTCTCGCGATGAGCGCGGTCGCGCAAGGCGCGGTGCTGTGCGTACCGGGCAACCACGACGTGAAGCTGATGCGCGCCCTCAAGGGCCAGAAGGTCGCGCTCACCCACGGCATCAAGGAGTCGTTGGAGCAGCTCGACGCGGAGACCGAGGAGTTCCGCAACGCGGTCAAGCGGTTTATCGACGCTCTCGTAAGCCACTACGTGCTCGACGACGGCAACCTCGTGGTCGCCCACGCGGGCATGAAGGAGACGATGATCGGACGCGCCTCCGCGCGGGTGCGTGACTTCGCGCTCTACGGCGAGACCACGGGCGAGACCGACGAGTTCGGCCTGCCCGTCCGCTATCCCTGGGCGCAGGACTACCGGGGCAAGGCGAAGGTCGTCTACGGCCACACGCCCGTGCCGAGCGCCGAGTGGATCAACGACACGATCGACATCGACACCGGCTGCGTGTTCGGCGGGCGGCTCACCGCCCTGCGGTATCCGTCGCTGGAGATCGTGGACGTGCCTGCGAAGGCGGAGTACGCCGTGCCCGCGCGGCCCCTGCTGCAGGTCGTGCAGGAACTGACCGGCCAGCAGACGCTGGACGACATCCTCGACCTTGCGGACGTGACGGGCAAGCGGATCGTACAGACGCGTCTTCGCCGCACGGTCACGATCCCGGAGGAACACAGCGTCGCCGCCCTGGAGACGATGAGCCGCTTCGCCGCCGATCCCAAGTGGCTCGTCTACCTGCCGCCGACGATGTCGCCTAGCGAGACGACCCGCCGCGAGGGGCTGCTGGAGCACCCCGACGAGGCGATCGGCTACTTCCGCCACCACGGGATTCCGCGCGTGGTGATGGAGGAGAAGCACATGGGCTCGCGCGCCGTCGTGGTCGTGTGCCGCGACGCGGACGCGGCGCGGGCGCGCTTCGGCGTCGTGAACGGCGAGACGGGAGCCGTTCTGACCCGTACCGGGCGGCGGTTCTTCAACGACATGGAGACGGAGGCCACCTTCCTGGGGCGGATCGCCGCCTCCGCCTCACCGCTCTGGGACGAGTTGGAGACGGACTGGCTCCTTCTCGACTGCGAGCTGATGCCCTGGTCGGCCAAGGCGCAGGAGTTGCTGAGGACCCAGTACGCCCCCGTCGGAGCCGCCGCCCTCGCCGCGACGTCCGCCGCCCTCGCGGTCAGCGCGGGCGATCCCGGACTCCACAAGCGGATCGCCGAGCGGCACGAGGACGCGGCCAAGTACGTCGAGGCGTATCGCCGCTACTGCTGGCCCGTCGTCTCGCTCGACGACTACCGACTCGCGCCGTTCCACCTGCTCGCCAGCGAAGGCCGGAGCTTCTTCGACCGGAACCATCGCTGGCACATGGAGACCCTCGCGCGGATGGCGGACGCGGGAGACCCCATCCTCCTAGAGACGGCTTGGCGCGAGGTGGACGCAACCGACCCCGAGGACGTGGCTCGCGCCGCCGCCTGGTGGACGGAGCGCACGGGCGCGGGCGGCGAGGGGATGGTCGTCAAACCCCTGGACTTCATCGCGACGAAGGAGGACGAGCTTCTCCAGCCCGCGGTGAAGTGCCGCGGTCCGGAGTACCTGCGGATCATCTACGGGCCGGAGTACCTGGAGCCGCACAACCTCGAACGCCTTCGGAAGCGCGGACTCAACCGCAAGCGCTCGCTCGCCCTGCGCGAGTTCGCGCTTGGGGTCGAGGCGGTCGAGCGGTTCGTGCGTCGCGAGCCCCTTCGCAGGGTCCACGAGTGCGTTTTCGGGGTGCTCGCACTCGAGAGCGAACCGGTCGATCCCCGCCTTTGACGCGGGACGATCCCTGCTAACGCCGGTAGCCAAACGCCCACGATCCCTGTGGAATAGGGCTTCCAGGCAGACGGTCTTCGTCTGTCTGGACTTTGGCCATGCCCCTCCCTCAAGTCGGACGTCGGGCGACGGCGCGACACGGCATCGAACCCGGCCTGATCGCGACGGCGCTTCCCTTTGCCGCCTACCTGCTCTGGATCCGTTTCGCGGGAGCCAGCGATTTCGTTCGCGCGGCCGTCACCGAGTGTTCCTACACGCTCATGGTTCTCGTGGGCCTCGTATGGAGCCTTTGGGGAGCGCGGACGCGCGGACGTCGAGCGTCCGCAGACCAGCGCGACGCCCGGTCGCCCAACCTGCTGAGCCTCGGTCTGGCCGTCTACTTCGTCGGCGATCTGATTCTCGCCTACTACCGACTTACGAAGGGCGTCAAACCGGCCTCGTCGTGCGCCGATCTTTTCCTTCTCGGGGGCGCCGTCGTCTCCGTCGCCGGTCTCCTGAGCTTTCCGAGCCGTCTCATCTGCGGCGTCGTGCGGGCGCGCGTCTTTCTCGACAGCCTGATGGTGATGGTGGCTCTCGTCACCTTCAGTTGGTTCTTCACCCTCGGCCCGACGGTTCTCGACTCGCAGTCCACGCCCTTGGGGAAGGCGCTCAACGCCGTCTATCCCATGATGGACCTCGTGATGATGTTCTGCGTCGTCGCGAGCTCGTCGCACTCGGGCGACTCGAGGCTTCGACGCAGCCGCAATCTCCTCTGCGGCGCCGTGCTCGCCATCGTCGTGTCGGACGTCGCCTTCCTGTATCTCACGATCCACCAGAAGTACGCGGCGGGAAGCCTCTTCGACGTGGGCTACATCATCGCGCCGCTTCTGTCCGGGAACGGCGTCCAGGCCCTTCGGAACTATCGCGCCGTGCCAGCCGCCACGTTCGAGGACGAAGAGCCCGAAACACAGAGGCCGACCGCGCTCTGGCGCGCCCTCCTTCCCTACGCGCTCGTGCCGGCGGTAGCCCTGCTCGCGTTCCACGTCTGGTCGACCCACGTCCAAGGGGAACTCGCGATCGGAATCTATCTGGCGGGCGCCTCGCTGACTTTCCTGATCCTCGTTCGTCAGGTGATCGCGATCGTTGAGAACAACCGGCTGTACGGCTTTCTCCATGAGGCCTACCGGGAGCTTCAGGCCTCCGCGACGACCGACGGCATGACCGGGCTGTGGAACCACCGGACCTTCCAGGAGCGGTTCCGAGCGGAGCTATCGAAGTCGGAGGTCTCGGGCGAGCCCGTATCCCTGCTTCTCATCGACGTCGACCGGTTCAAAGCGTACAACGATCAGTTTGGACACCCCGCCGGCGACGAGGCGCTGCGGCTCGTGGCGGGCGTGCTGAAGGCGAGCGCTCGCAAAGGGGATCTGCCCGCCCGGTACGGCGGCGAGGAGTTCGCCGCGATCCTTCCCCGAACCGGAGCCGGCGAAGCCACCGCGATCGCCGAGCGAATCCGCGCCGCCTGCGAGGCGCAGGCGTTTCCTTGCCGTGCGGTGACCCTGAGCGTCGGGATCGTCACGCGGGTCGGCGGCGAGGCCGGAAACATGATCGAAGCCGCCGATCAGGCCCTCTACGTCGCGAAGAACCGCGGACGGAACACGGTCTGCCGAGAGGGTGAGACGTGCTCGACGCTCCCCAGCGGCTGGTGCGTGGAGAGCGCGGCCTCAAGCGAGACCTGGCTTGAGGAGATCCTTGCGGGGCCAGCGGCTCCGGCGCTACGGACGATGACGGCTCTGCTCAGCCTGCGGGACGAGTCGGTCGTGTCGCACTCGGATCGGGCGGCGAGAATGTGCCTCCGCCTCGCCGAAGAGTCCGTTCGGCAAGGCAAGATCGGACCGTCGGACGTGACGTTCTCGGACCTCTACCTCGGAGCTCTTCTTCACGATATCGGCAAGGTCGGCGCTCCCGACCACATCATTCACGCGCCGGACGCCTTGGACGACGCGACGAAAAGCATCTTGCGCCTCCATCCGGCCTGGGGCGCCGGGATGCTCGCGGGCCGTCCGGAGTTCACGGGCGCAGTCCCGGTCGTCCGCTCCCACCATGAGCGCTGGGACGGCGCGGGCTATCCCGACGGGTTGGCAGGCGAGGCGATCCCGCTCGGCGCCCGACTCTTCGCGGTGGCCGACGCGGTGGACGCGATGTGGAGCGGGCGCTCCTACCGGGCGGCGCTGGATCCCGCCGAGATCGAGCGGGAAGTCCGCCGCGAGGCGGGACGACGGTTCGATCCCAAGGCGGTCGAGGTTTTTCTCTCGATCCCCTTGGAAGATTGGGAAGCGTTTAGGAGCGCGGTCCCAAAGCCGGTTTCCGGGCTCCGACGGGCCGCTTAGAGCCTCACGCCGATGCTGGCGCCTCCGTCTCGGCGCCGCTCTCCCGCTCCTTGGGAAGGCCCATTCCCGAACGCGACGATTCCCGTCTTTCTACCGGCCTGGAACGTGCTTGGGTTCGCGCGCGATCCGTGGAATAGAACGGTAGGGCGTTCGGCCCTACCGGTCCTATGGCAGAGCAGCAGGAAAGCGTCCCCGGGCCTCCCTTAAGTCGAAGGCGGCAAGATCGGGGGGAGGCCGCAGCCGAGGGGCAGGGGGCGGACAGGGGACTCGTGCCGGTGGCCGTCCTCTTCGTGGCCTATGTCCTCTGGACGCTCCTGAGTCGCGACTACGCGACGCGGAAGGTGGTCTCCGACCTGGCGCAGGCCGCCGCTTCCATTCTCGGCCTCGTCTGGAGTCTGTGGAGCCGACGTCGAGCGACGTCGAACCACGCTCGCTGGTCGGCGGGCTTTATCACCCTCGCAGTCGCGGCGTGGGGCGCGGGACAAGCTTACTGGTGCTACACCGAGCTCCTCCTTCATCGCCGCTCCTTTCCTTCGTGGGCCGATGCGGGATACATCACCGCCTCGCTCTCGATGGTCGCGGGCATCCTGCTCCTGCCCGGACATCGGGCATCCACCTCCCTCCGGATTCGGGCGCTCCTGGACAGTCTGCTCGTCATGTCGGGCGTGATCGCGTTCGGCTGGTTTTTCGTCCTGGGGCCGACGATCCTCAGCGCCAAGGGCACTCCCTTGGCCAAGGGGCTCGGAGCGGCCTATCCCCTACTCGACCTGATGGTGGTGTTCTGCGCCATGGTCGTCGCTTCCCGCTCATCAGGGCCAGGGGCGGCGCGGATTCGGAACCTGCTCTACGCCGCCGCCCTCGCCTACGTCGCTTCCGACGGAGCGTTCGCGGTCGGCAACCTTCAGGCCACTTACCAGTCGGGCGGCCCGCTCGACGTGGGCTGGATGGTGGCGACTTTGCTTATGGGGCGGGCGGCGGCCGCTCTCCGAAGCCTGAAGCCGAGCGAGGATTCCGCGCCCGTCGTCCCGGTCCGCGTACCCGGTCCCGAGCGCATTCTCCTGCCTTACGCCCTCGTGCCGGCGGTCGGCGCGCTCGTCGCCTACGCGTGGCGCGCCCAGGTCGCGAGCGGGCTGGCGAACGGCGTCTACGTGTCGGCAGGCCTGCTCGTCGTCCTGCTTCTCGCGCGGCAGCTCCTTTCTCTCGCCGACACCTCCCGGCTCTACCGAGAGTTGCGCAAGGCGTACGAGGACCTGGAGGCGCTCGCGACCTACGATGGGATGACCGGACTCGCCAACCATCGAACGTTCCAGGAACGGCTTCGCGAGGAGATCGTCCGGAGTCGCGCGGAGAACACCCCTTTGGCGCTGCTTCTCGTGGACGTCGACCACTTCAAGGCGTACAACGATCGGTTCGGCCATCCGGCGGGCGACCAGGCCCTGAAGATCGTGGCTCGTCTTCTCGGGGACAGCCTTCGAGCCTCGGACCTCGCCGCCCGCTACGGCGGAGAGGAGTTCGCCGCCATCCTGCCCGCCACAGGAGCCACCGGAGCGGGCACCGTCGCGGAGCGAGTGCGCGCCGCCTGCGAGGCGATGGTCTTTCCGAACCGCGCGGTCACCCTCAGCATCGGCGTCGCCCTCCTTGAGGGATCCGATGCGGGCGAGGTGATCGAAGCCGCCGACCAAGCCCTTTACGCCGCGAAGCGCGGCGGGCGCAACCGGGTCGTCGTGACGGGCGTCACGCCCGTCCTGTTCGTCGTCGGCGGCGAGGATGAGACGACGGACCAGGATCAGAACCGAGCGGCCTAGGCTTCGAGGCTCGATTCTGATCCTGGAAAGAATAACAGGACCGTCTTCTTGCGCTTTTCGCTCTCTCGAGCGCTGCGACAAACGAGGACACGGAACATATCTACGGGGTCGCACCTGGACGATCCGTTTGAAGATCATGCATAAGCCCGATGTGGTGCGCCCCGTGAGTGTGCGCACGAGAAAAGGAGAAGGCGCAGGGCGTTCTTGGCAAAGGCCGAACGCCAGCGTCATCGTGACCGCGCTGTCTTGCGGCGCCTTCATCCTCTGGACGCAGTTCGGCCACGCGAGCGCGACGAGCAACAAGGCCTTCTCCGACGTCCTGAGCGTCGTCGTGGCCCTCGCCTGCACCGTGTGGAGCCTCTGGGGGATCACCCGAAAGGACGGGGCAAGGTTCCACCGGCGAGGCTTTCTGTCCTCCGTCATGCTGAGCGTCGGGATCGGTGGCTACGCCGTCGGGGGCCTTCTCTGGGCGTATTACGACCTCGCAACTCCCCAGGCGCCGTTTCCCTCTTGGGCGGACGCCGGGTATCTGACGGGGACCGTCGGGACGATCGTGGCGGTCCTGCTGCTGCCCAGTCGCCCGATGCCTGGGGTGATGCGCGTCCGCGTCCTTCTGGACAGCCTGATGGTCGCGACGGCTTTGGTGACGTTCAGCTGGTACTTCGCGCTCGGCCCCACCGTGCTGAACGGCGAGGCGACCCTGTTCGCCAAGGTTCTCGGCGCCGCGTACCCGCTCGCCGACCTGTCGATGCTGTTCTGCGTGCTTGTGCTCGCGTCGCACTCACAGGAGGCGGACATCCGGAAAATCCGAAATCTCGTGACGGTGGGCGTTCTCGGCTACGTCCTCTCGGACACCGTCTACGAGTACCGGACCCTCCACGAGACCTACCAAGCGGGCGGGCCGGTGGACGTCGGCTGGATTCTCGCCAACTTTATGTTCGCGCAGGCTGCCGTCGCCTTACGGGGTCTCCGTTCACGAGACGAAGCGGAAGGCGAGAGAACGGCCGAAGCCGTCGGAGGGCGTCCTTCGGGCTTAGGACGGGCTATCCTTCCCTACGCCTTCGTGCCGGCGGTCGTGGGCCTTCTGGTCTACGTCTACCGAACGCGCGTCGGCGGGGGATTGGAGAGCGGCGTATACGTCGGATCGGCCACCCTCCTGGGTTTGATCATGGTCCGGCAGTTCTTCGCGATCGCAGAGAACTCGCGGCTCTACCGATTCCTGCAGGCGGCCTACAAGGAGCTGGAGGCGCTTGCGACCACGGACAGCATGACGGGCCTTCCGAACCACCGGGTGTTCCAGGAACGTCTGCGCCTCGAAATCGCCCGAAGCGAGGAGACGGGCGCCCCGACGTGCCTGTTGCTCGTCGACGTGGATCGATTCAAGCAGTACAACGACCAGTTCGGCCATCCCGCCGGGGACGAGGCCCTGAAGATCGTGGCGCGGGTCCTGCGGGAGAACCTGCGGGAATCCGATCTCGCGGCCCGCTACGGCGGTGAGGAGTTCGCCGCCGTGCTATCCGCGACAAGCGTCGAGGAAGCCGCAAGCATCGCGGAACGCGTTCGCGCCGCCTGCGAGGCGACGGACTTTCCGCATCGCCCGGTGACGCTGAGCATCGGCGTGGCTATGGCGGCGGGCCGGGAAGCCGGGTCGTTGATCGAGGCGGCGGACCACGCGCTCTACGCCGCGAAACACGCCGGGCGCAATCAGGTCGCCTTGGAGGGAGCCTCCATCGAAAAGCGGAGCCTCACGGTCGAGGAGGGAGGCCGAACGGAGATCCTGTCGCTCGAGTGGTCTCTGGAGACCAGCCGAAAGATCGGGATCGACCGTCTCGCCTCCTCGTCCGAGCTCCTGGAAGGACCGAGCGGTCCGCTGGTTCGGGCTTTGCTCGCGATGCTGGAACTTCGTGATCAGGACGTCGAGCGGCGCTCGGATCGGGTGATGCGGTTCTGCGTCCGTCTCGCGGAAGAGGGGGTGGCGAGGCACATGGTTCCGATCTCGCCCAGCGAGATGAACGACCTGCACCTTGGCGCCCTCTTGCACGACATCGGCAAGGTCGGGGTTCCCGACGCGATCCTCAACAAGCCGGGCGCCCTCGACAAGGCGGAGTGGGAGATCGTCCGTCGGCATCCGGTCGAAGGCGCGGAACTCCTGGCGGACTTTCCCCAGCTCGCCGGAGCGGTCCCGGTCGTCCGCTCGCACCACGAGCGGTGGGACGGCACGGGCTACCCCGACGGACTCGCGGGCGAGGCCATTCCCCTCGGGGCCCGCCTCTTCGCCTTGGCGGACACCATGGACGCGATGGGGAGCGATCGCCCTTACCGCGCCGCCCTTCCCTACTCGGCGGTCCGCGACGAGATCCGCCGCATGGCGGGCACTCAGTTCGACCCATCCCTGGTGGAGGCGTTCTTGAGCGTTCCGCCCGCAGAGTGGGTTTCCCTCGGAAGGAAGGAAGACGATCTACGGCTTGCCGCCTGAGGACTCCTTGATGGGCCAAGGCGGAAGGTCGAGCGTAAGGAAATCCGCCAGACAGGCGACCTCGGGTTCGTAGCGGCGGGTGAGGTCGTGGAAACGATCCTCCGCGTTCTCACCCAGCTCGATCCCCGAACGGGCGAGGCGAGCGGTCAAGGCCTCGATATCGAAATCGCGTCGCTGGGTGATGTCGGGACGTTGATGGAGCGCCCGGGCCAAAGCCTGGACGGCGCGGTGGGCCATCGAAAAGGTCAGTTCCGCCTGGTCGACGAGACGGGGAGGCCACGGCGTCGCCGCCGGAAGCTGAATGATCGTCGTCGCGTCGAGCACCGCCGTGAGGCCACCGATCCACGAGCGATCTTCGCGCTGGGACCGATAGAACGCGATCATCGGGTAGCTCACGGTCGTCTCCAAGAGTTCGGAGATCCAGCTTTCGAAATCCTCCAGCGTCGTCGCGAGCCCCTCGTAGTTGCCGTTGCGAGCGTAGCGGACGATCAGGCCGACGCCATCGATTTTCCCCCCGCAACGGTTCGCCAGCCGCAGGATGGACGCCTCTCGATTGGAGAAGGCCTGGTAGAGCACGGGCAGGTAACCCATCACCGCCGCCAGCATGCCGAAACCCAATCCGGCCTCTAACACCGCGAGGCCCCGGGCGACGGTTCCCTGCGGCGTCAGGTCGCCGTAGCCCAGGGTGAAGAAGGTCGAGCCACTGAAGTAGATCAGGTTGCCGAGGGTAAGCGGCTCGCCCGTCTCCTTGAAATGGGTCCCGAGCCCATGGTGGATCAGGCCGAAACCCACGATGATGAGGGTGGCCCAAAGCCCCACGAGGATCAACAGCGAGAGCGGCCCGTAGACCGCGAGGATCGTTTCCCTAAGCTTGCGACCGGGCGTTCGTCGCACGACGGCCCGCTTCAGCCAGTGGGTCGATCGATAGAAGACGTGGGTGACCCGGCCCGGACGCATGATGGCGCGCGGGAGGATCATCGTTTCGAACGCCTCCCAAAGCGTGACCAGAACGACGATCGTCCCGCCCCAGAAGGCCCAGTGGTTCAACGGGCGTTAGTCTCAAAAGACGGACCAAAGGTTCCATGCGGCCAAGGCATACAGAACACCGGGTGAAGAGCCGACACTTTTACCAGCCCATGTTCACCATTATCGGGATCGTCGTCGTGCTTGTCGCCACCATGGTGGGATACACGATGCACGGGGGAAACGTCGGGGTCCTCATTCAGATCAACGAGTTCGTGATCCTGGGCGGCGCGGGCATCGGCTCCCTGATCGCCGCGAGCGGCATGAAGGGCTTCCAGGGCGCGATCAAGGGCGTGATGGGGCTGCTCAAGCCCGACCCGTACACCAAGCCCGCCTACACGGACCTGCTGAAGATGATGTACCAGCTCTTCAACGTGGCCCGTAAAGAGGGGCTTCTGGGCCTGGAGAAGCACATCGAGGCCCCCGCGCAGAGCGACATCCTCGGCAAGTACCCGGTGTTCCTCGCGAACCACCACGCGAGCGACTTTTTCTGCGACACGCTTAAAGTGATCCTTACCGGCTCGGTCGGCCCGCACGACCTCGCGGAGATGATGGAGCTCGACCTCGAGGTCGCCCACAAGGAGGCCCACGGCCCGGCGGAGGCGATCCAGACGGTCGGCGACGCGATGCCCGGCTTCGGGATCGTCGCGGCGGTTCTCGGCATCATCATCACGATGGGCAAGATCGGCGGCGAGGCGGCGGCGATCGGCGAGGCCGTCGGCGCCTCGCTCGTCGGCACCTTCCTCGGCATCCTTCTGGCCTACGGCGTTCTGGCCCCGATGAGCAAGGCGATGTCGATCCGGCTGGACAGCGAAGGGCAGTACATGAACTGCATCCGCTACGCGCTGTTCTCGTTCGCCCGCGGCGAGTCGCCCATCACCTGCGTCGAGTTCGCGCGCCGCAACATCGAGACGGCGGTCCGCCCCGGCTTCTCCGAGATGGAGGCGGCGGTGAAGGCATGAGCGCGTCGAATCAGCCGATCATCATCAAGAAGAAGAAGATCTCCGGCCACGCCCACCATGGCGGGTCGTGGAAGGTGGCCTACGCCGACTTCGTGACTGCGATGATGGCGTTCTTCATGGTCATGTGGATCATGGGCATGAGCGAGGAGACCCGCAAGGGCATCGCGAGCTACTTCAACAACCCGATCAATATGCTGACGGGCGAGCCCGCGAGCCACTCGATCTTCTCGATCTCCGCCAACGCGGCGGGCAAGAAGAGTTCGACTCCCACGGACAAGGACTACGACCAGGAGCAGAAGGCCATGGAGAGCGCCGCCCAGAAGATCAAGGCGGAGATGTCCCAGGAGTTGAGCGGACTGGGCAAGGACGTCAAGGTGACGGTCACCTCCGAGGGACTTCAGATCGAGCTCGTCGAGACGCGGGGGGCGGTGTTCTTCGAGAGCGGCAGCGCGGTCATTCGGCCTGCCGCCCGCGAGATCGTGGCCCGCCTCGCCCCCTTACTCTCCCGTATGGGCAAGCCGATGGAGATCCAGGGCCACACCGACGCGGCGCCTTGCGGCGGACCGGGCGGCAACTTCGGCCTCTCGACCGCCCGCGCCATCTCGCTGATGCAGAGCCTGCGTGCCGACGGATGCCCGGAGAATCAGTTCCGGGAGGTCGTCGGCTACGGTCCGACGCGTCTTGAACGGCCGGACAAGCCCCTCGACTTCAGCAACCGCCGGGTCACGATCCTCATCCCCCGCGAGGTCGGCGAAGGCGGCGCACCGCCCGTCGCCGCCCTGAAGGACAGGCTCAAGAACGCCAACGAGCCTCAGGCGATCGACCTTGGTCCCAAGGATATCGGTCTCCACCGGGAAGCCGACCGGGCCAAGGCGGATTACGAGCGGAAGGCCGGACACGCCGAGTAGAGTCTCTCGTCCTACCGCCCTACGAGGAGCGACAGGACGAGGATCGTCGTGTTGTGCGCGACGTGCATCGTGATCGACGGCACGAGCGAGCGCGTCGTCTGGGCGAGCGCGCAGGAGAAGAGAGCCACCGTCGCGAGGGCCGCCCATAGCACCGGCCCCTGAGGATGGATGCTCGCGAACAGAAGCGAGGAGAGCAGGGCGGCCGGGATGGGCCCCTTCAACACCTTGCGAAGGGCCGGAAAGAGCAGGCCGCGAAACATCGTCTCCTCCCAGAACGGGGCGACGATCGCCCCGCTGAAAAGAGTGACGAGGATCGTCAGCAGGTCGGGCGACGACTCCAGCGCGGTCGTCGCCGGGTGGGTGGGCGTCGGCAATCCCCGGAGAAGGACGCCGGCGAGCAGGGCCATCGCACCGGTCACCGGAAGCTCAAGCAGGAACGCCCAGAACCCTAGCCCCACGTCCCGCGCGAACGTTCGGCCACCCAGGCCGACCGCCTTCAGGCCGGGGCCTCGCCGCAGGACGACCGGAACCGCGACCAGCATCCCCGCGAAAACCAAGGCGGAACCGACCCGGCCGTTCAGTCCGAGGTTCACCAAGAGAGCGGCCACCAACTGGAAGCCCAGGAACGTCGCGAGAAGGGTCGCCGCCCCCAGGGCGAGTTGATCCGCCTTCGCCTCCGTCGCGACCTCGGTCGCCGGTCCTTGGGGCCGCAACATCCCCGAGAGACCGAAGATCGCCGCCATCACCCAGGCGGCGCCCGATGCCAGGATCAGAAGCCCGCCAAAAACGACCACGGCCCTGTTCCCCTTCGGCGGCGCGATCTTGCGAACGGGAAGTCCGGCCTCTCGGCGGACGATGTTCGCCGTCACCCGCGCCGGAGGCCGACGCGCCTCCAGCGCGGCGACGATCCGTTGGGCTTCCGCCTTCGGGTGCCCGCCAGGCCGGAACGCCTCGGCCAGCGGGCGGTAGATCGGATCGTTCTGGAGCGGCTTCAAATCCGCCGCCGTCACCGGCTCGCCGAGCTGCTTCCGCACGGTGGTCCAGACCGACGCCTCGATCGGGTCCTCTAGGTGGCGAGCGGCGGTCTCCCGCTCCAGCTTGCGAAGGGGCGCGTCGGGCGACTCGTTCGCAAGGATCTTCTGAAAGGGGCCATCCCCCGCCTCGTAGCTCGCCATCGCAGCCTTGAGCTGGGCCGAGTACCGCGCTGCCCGCGCGGCGGGACTGGCGGAGGCCCCGCCCAGGTTGGCGCTGAAGATCATCCAGGAGAACAACACCGCCAGCACGACCCACCCCCAGGGGTTGCGGAGCGCCGGAATCTCCTCCGCAGATTCGTCCGACCGGGGGTAGGTCTCGTTCACCGTGGGTTCTACGCGGGCGCTATCCGATTCGTGGCGAGCGTCCTCGTCACTGGCCCAGAAGGCTCCGGTCGTTGAACGAGATCGTGTAGGTGCTCTGGTGCGTGATGAGGGCCATCGCCATCCAGATCGTCTCCGCCGCGTACTCTGCGAGCAGGATGCCCAGGGCGACCCGCCGCAGCTTGTCGTAGCCCGTAAGGCCGTAGTACCGCTGGACGAAATTCTTGACCAGAAGCGCGATCAACAGGCCGAACCAATAGTAGTCGACCCCGAAGTTCATGCTCAGCACGTACCCCGCCGGATGGAGCGGGAAGCCGGGGAAGCGGAACCTCACGAGGTCCAGGACCATAACGACGGCGAAGCCGAAGATCGTCATCCCCATTCCGACGACGTCCGGTCCGTGGCGGTCGTTCAGGATGCGGTCGAGGAATCCGATGGGCTCGGCCCAGGTGTACTGCCCGAGACGGTACGACTTGAGGATGTTGAAGTAGTAGCAGAGGAAGATACCGAGGATCGCCGCCGCCGCGATGGCGAAGAACATCGATCGTTGGCGGACGTTGTTCAGCTGCCCCATCTTCATCGCCTCGAGCTGGACCGGCATGGGATGGTTCCGGTACATCCGGTTCATGCAGAGCCAGCCGCCGGTGACCCAGCTCGCCTGCCGATCGGTCAGCCAGCGGTTGCCCAGGAAGCGACCGAGGATGGAATTCACCCCCAGGAACGCGAACTCGTGGGTGGGCGGGCCGACCTGGGCGCGGATGCGCGTCAGGACCGTGGAAAGAATGAGGAACAGCGTGACGTAGGCGAGGCTATAGGCCGGATTAAGCTCCCCGAACAGGACGCCGTAGCCCGCCACGATCCCCATGCAGAGGAGAAGCCCGGCGAAGGCGTAGGTGTGCCGAATACCGCCGTCCGTGCTGGGCGCGCGGACCTTGATGTCGCGCCAGACCTCCTTCAGGTACTCGCGCGAAACCCAGATCGCCCCCAGGAACATCGCCAATATCGCGCCCCAGGTCTGCTCGTCGAAGTAGGGCGGGCCGGGATTGATGCCCGATCCGGAGAACGTCTCCTGCGGGATGCCCTGCGACGCGAGCGCGATGTGGGTGACCTTACGGAGCAGAAAGAAGACCACGAACGACAGGAGCATGTCGCTGGGCATGAACAGACCGATCGCCGCCATGAAGGGGTAGATCGAGAGGCGGAAGTCGCCCATCTGGTTTAGCGGCGGCTCGTGGAAGAAGCCGTTGATGAAGAGAAGGTCTTTGACGGGGATGTGGGGCAGGTTCGGGTAGAGGTAGTTCAGCCCGTTCATCATGTCGATCGCGAACATGATCCCAAACGCGATCCACATGGGGCGGCTCTTCCACATGCCGCCGCTTCCGCCGCCTTCGCTCATCGCCATCGGGAGTTGGATCAAGGGGAAGGTCAGTCGCTCCCGCTCGTTCCAGGCGCCGCGCATCAGGCTGTTGACGCACTGCATCGCGAGCGTCAGCGCGCCCATCATGAGAACCCACGGCACGACCTTCGGCAGATAGAACGAGAAGAACTTGGCGGTGACGTAGCCCACGCCCTTGCCGCCGCCCATGATGTCCGCCGTGTCCTTGACGTTGGTGACGATCATGCTCGGAGGCAACTCCTTGAGCAGGTAGTTCTTCGCCGTGTCGTTCGTCTTGGCGATCTCGGGCAGCGTGAACATCGTCATGTGCCCGAGTCCCGTCCACTCGGCGGCGCACACGGCCGCGACGCTGTTGATCGCGAAGATCGCGATCAGGTCGGCCTGGGTGAACGCCAGCTTCGGCGCGAACCATCGCAGGGGCGCGTTCGCCATCACGCAAAGGAGCAGCGCCGAGATCGGCGGCACCATGAGCGAGAACATGTTCGACTGGTTCGCGTTCGAGGCCGCGAAGCAGACGGGCAACGTCAGGAGAAACCCGACGACGAGGGCTCGGAGGCGGATGCCCCGCAGGGTCGGCGGGCCCGTCGCCTCCAGTTCAGGCAGGGGAGTCTCGTCGGGTGCCAGCGTCGCCATCCGGCCCCATTGTAGCCGAAGGTGGCGGGAGTGTCACGAATTCCGCCGTGGCGATGGGCGGGAGACCATCGCCACGGTCGTTAGACCTCCGCCAACTCCCTCGCTTCCGCCGCTTGCACGCGGTACCGCTCCCGCTCGTCCGCGCCGAGGGTGCGCCAAGTGAGGAACTGCCGCCGGACGTTCGCGAGGAACCGCTGGTTGACCACCGGCCAGTTCTCCGGATCGCCCGAAAGGCGCGTCATCACAAGATCGAGGGCGTACACCCCGGACACGCGGCTCGGCGAGAGGATCAGCTCCAGGGTCTGACTCACGCCAAGATCGTAGGGAGCGAGCCAGGTCGTCGCGCGGACGGTGTACGTACGATCCTCCACCTCAAGGCGGGCGTCGGCGGTCACGAAATCGCCGATGGTGTAGCCCTCGTAGGCCTTGAGCCACGTCGTGAGGAACGCCGCCACCGGGGCCGCCTCCGCCGCCGAGATCGAGAAAGGTAGCGGCAGGCGCCACTCGTCGCCCTCGGGCTCCGTCTCGAACGCCTTCTCGTTCATCGCGGGAGCCGCGATCTGCGCCGCCTTGCGGGCGGGGTAGATCGTCGAGAGCAGGACGGTCGCCATCACGATCCCCGCCGACAGCACCGCCGAGGTCGAACTGAAGTTCAAGGTAAGCCCCGGAAGCCAGCCCGTCGCGACGATGATCTTCGCCATGCCTTGCGCCACGTAGTAGCCCAGGACCGAGCCGAGCACACCGTAGACCAACGACTCCGCGAAGAACAGCATCGCGATGTGGTTCGGCGCGAGACCGATGCTGGAGAAGATCGAGATCTCCTTCGTCCGCTCCACCACGCTCGCGACCATCGTGTTCAGCACGAAGGTCGCCGCGATCAGGATCTGTATCGCGACCAGGAGAAGCCCACCCGACGCCTTCGCCTGCTGGACCGAGAACTGCTTCACCGCCAGCCTGCCGCTCTCCGGCACCGCCGCGTACAGGTTCAGCCGCAGACGCGGCATCAGGGACTCCAGGGCAGGTCGGGTCTGGTTGGGATCGGCGAACGCCACCGCCAGCGTCCGCAGGTCGGAGCCGAGGTCCGTCGCGGTCGTGACGGGAACGATGAACACGGTGTCCGGGTCGAGGCGGATGTAGGGGCGGAACGCGTTCTCCGTCGCCTTCTGCTGGACCGCCTGGGTGAACGAGAGCGCGAAATCGGGCGGGAAGATCCCGTCGCCGTCCAGGTCGACCTTCGAACGTAGGATGCCGGGGTCGGCGATGCCGATCACGGTAAGGTTCTCGCCGGCGTAGGTGACCGTCGCCTTCCCGACATCGTTCGGCCCGAGCTTCAGACGGTCGGCCATGCCCTTGGGCAGGATCACGACGTTTCGGTCGCCGGGTCGGAACCACCGCCCGCCGGGAAGAAGGGCATCCTGTGGCCGCGTGACCTTCGCCTCGTCCGGCGAGAGCCCCAGCATCGCCTTCACGTCGATGGCGTCCTGCCCCCGCTGGAGACTGAGCAGACTGCTCTGGTTGATGTCCGCCCCGTAGTAGTACGTCCGTGGCACGACGATCGCCTTGTCTCCGAACTCGTTCGCGATCTGGCGATAGGTGGTGAGTTGGAGCGGGTCCATGTTCGCGTTGCGAATCATGAGGCCGCTGTAGGCCGCGACGTTGTTGGGCGCGGGCGTCTCGTCGAGCCGCAGCTCGTCCACGATCGAAGTGAAGCTCAGGACGATGAACGTCATCACGACGAGGGTAAGCGTCGTGAGGATGGTGCGCGCCTTGCGCCGCCGCATATTCGACACCCCCAGGTTGAACGCCGCCATCGCCACGCTGGACCGCTTAACGTCCACCTCATGGACGCCGCCCTGCGCCGCCTTCACCGCCCGCATGTTCGACTCGAACTTGCCCAGGATGAACGAGGTCACGACGAGGCTCAGCACGCCCATCACGAACGCGATAAAGATCATCGAGGGGTTGCTCACGATCTCGAACGCCGGGTGGATCAGGCGCAGGACGAGGAACGAGACGATGAAGATGCCTACGCCCGCCCCGAGCTGCTTCGTGAGCAGACTGTGTCCGAACATCAGCCGCTCGAGGAAGTAGCTGAACGGGATAAGCAGGAACAGGTAGAAGACCACGCCGTTCACCACGTCGTTCGCGGTGCCCATGATGATCGGGTGGGCGCGCAGCGCGTAGCCCCAGGCCGCTCGCGCCTGCCGATCGGCCTCCGCCCAATTCCGCTTGGCCTCCGCCGCCTCCGCCCGGACGATCGCCGCCTTCGCCTGGTTATGAAGATCGCGTACGTCCTGCGAGACGATCCGGTACTTCGTGAAGCGATCCAGGCGCGTCTCGTTGATGCCGCACAGGTCGCGCGCCGTGTTCAGCGGCAGGTCGGGGAACCGCCCGCCCATCGGGATTCCCGCGCGTCCGACCACCTTGCCGTCGAATCCGGGCGCGTCGTAGCCCTGTCCTTTCTCGTCGCCCACCGAGGAGTTCGTGAGGACCATCCGGTTCCCTTCCCCCGGCGTCATCCCAATGAGCTGGAACCGCTGGCCCTTGAGGAAGAACAGCACCTGCGCGTCCTCGATCTCCGGACTCAGGCGCTGGTCGAAGCCGGGGGAGAACCGCCCGTAGTTGCGCGGCTCGGACCCGCTCGCCGCGTCGAGCACCCACACGCGAGGTAAGGCCTTCAGGGACTGCGGATCGACGAGATCGAAGAGGGAGACCGGGACGCACGGGAACAGCACGATGGGCGACTCGTGCCGCGCCACCGTCTGGGGGAAATCCGTCTTGTAGGCGTCGAAGCCCGGCATGTTCTCCGTGGGCGCGTGGTCGATCGCTCCCGTCTTCGGATCGATGTGGAACGCCGCCGTGCGCGTCCACTTGTCCTGCTGGGTGTTCGAGGAGAAGGACGCGATGCCGGTGAACTCGTACTCCGCTTTCGGCCCGACGGTCGACTGGACCATGTCGCCGCGCACGCCCATCATCGTCTTCTGGGTTCCCAGGACGCAGGCGAGCGAGCCCGGCACCGGGATGTCCGGCACGAAGCTCTGTTGGGGGTCGTACACCACCGTTCGTCCCACCGCCTGGGTGAAGCCGCCCACCAATCCCATACGGATAGGGGTGCGCGGGTCGAGCGGCACTCGGTAGTCGCTCGTCTCGTCCTTGTCGCTCGTGTCGTTCAGGGCGTGATCCAGCATCACCCCCACCGTCTGCGCCTGCCGGAACACGTTCCCGACCTGCACCCGGTCGAGCGTGTCGAGCGGCGTGTCGCACGTCTCGCGTCCATCCTCGACCGTTCGGAAGCTCAGGGCGTTCAGTCCCGCGAGGAGCATCGGCTCGCAGTCGAGCGCGAACTTGCCGGGAACGTTGTTCTTCCACGTTCGGCTATCGCCGTTGTTCGTCGCGTCGATAAGCACGAGCCGCGCGGGCGTGACGCCGGTGACCTTCGAGAGCACGTCCGCGTGGGAGCGGAACAGGCGCGACATCTGTTGGACGTGCTGGCTCGTCTCGGCCCGGTACTCGTAGAACCAGCCGTTTCCGAACGAGCCGACCGACGACGAGCCGCCGGAAAGGTCCAGAGTCAGGGTGAGGAAAGGCGTGGGCGAGCCGTGGAACTGTCGCTCCACCCACTCCCGCGCCCCCCGCAGGCCTAGCGCGTGCGCGCCGGACACCACGATCCATAACGGCCTCCGGTGCGGGCGCGCGGCGGCGACCCGCGCGACCTCCATCGTGGCCGCCAGCCCCGCCGCTCCCTCGCCGCCGGGGGCGAGTCCAGGAACCGCGCTGATCGCATCGGCGGGGGTGAAGAGCGCGATGGGCTCATCGGGCGACGTGCCCGGAAGCTCCGCGATCAGGTTCGCCGATGGCCGGACGACCCAGTCCTGACGGCACGTCAAACGCGCGTCCCCGCCCTTGAACGCCGCCGAGAGCAAGCGCCCCGCGTCCTTCTTCGGAAGGTAGAAGCGCGGCACGTCGAGCGGCACCCCGCTGAACTTGGCCTCCGCCTCCGCCCTCGGCATCGTCTCCGGCTGGAGGAACACCACCGCCTTCGCCCCGAGTTTCGCCGCGTTGCGCCAGCGCGCGCTCGTTCCGAACTCCATCACGACGATGCGCCCGGCGACCGTCTTTCCCGAGAGCGCCTCCAACGAACCGTCGCCGCCGTACAGCAGCGGCCCGCGGACGTCGCAGGTCGACGTCCGCACGAGGTTAGGCCAGAGCGGCCATACCACCGTCGTGCCCCCGGCGAACGCTACCGTTCCTTGCGACGCGGGATCGGGAATCGTGACCTGGAACGTCTCCCGACGCGTCCGCGCTCCGAGACTCTTGAGCTCACCCTCCGCCCGGTCGAGCGCCGCCGCCTCGCCGGGCGAGCCCGCCAAACGCGACCCCAGCGCGGCGAATCCTTGGGCGTCGGTCCGCATCCGGTCCCGCGAGAAGGCCCCAAGAATGCCTCGATAGGTCCCCATCGCCTCAGCCTCGCTGGGCGCTCCCCGACCGAGCGCGCTCAGCGCAAGGATCAGAAAGAAGATGCAGAGGCGACGTTGCCGGGACACACGCCCATTCTATACCGGCCCTAGGGCGTCGCGTACCAAGGGTAGCGTTCGGCGTCGAGGATCGAGCCCTCCCAACGGGGCTTCACGCTACAACCCGCCGCCAGCGCCGAGAGGGCGAGGGTCTTCGCGCTCCCGTCCACCCGCGCGACGTTCAGCCGATCGCCGTGGCGCGTTCCCACGCCGCCCTGGGGCAGGTCGCCCGGCTCGTTCGTGAGCGCCCAGCCCTGGATCGGCGTGTAGACCGGATCGGGATCGTTCCAGGAGACCCGGCGCACATCCGCCTGGAAGGAGTCCACGTAGTAGCCGTGATCCACCACGTAGCGGCAGGGCGGGGCCACCACGTAAGACCCGGCGGTCGGCCCTCGAGACTCGATGAAAAGGAACGTCTGGGAAGGGTTGTTGATCGACCCGAGCGACTTCGGCCGCGCGATCCACTCGGCGCCCTGACGCACGACGGGGGAGAGATAGTAGGCGTTGTAGCCGATATCGACCTTTAGCGAGGCGTCGTAGTAACGCGCCCCGTAGTCGCCGGGAAGCAGATCGGGGTCGAAGCTGCCGCCGAAGTCCATGCTCTGATGATCCGCCGGGCATACGAAGAGCCTGAAGCCTCCGGCGTATGATCGGAGGATCTGAGGCCACACGCGGTCGGACTCGGGATCGGGTGGCCCTCCAGGCCGCTGGTTGACCGGAAAGAGGGCGTCGTCGTAGTCCGACGTGTACAGGATCGCCGCCTGCGTAGCGCTCCGAAAGTTCGAGAGGCAGCTCGTCGTCTGCGCCGCCCGTCGCGCCATCGCGAACACAGGGAAAAGCAACCCTGCGAGGATCGCGATGATCGCAAGAACGATAAGAAGCTCCACAAGCGTGAAGCCACGACGAGAAGCGGCCAAAAAGCGCACTGAACGATATTTATTATAGAGGCTAAATCTTGACGGTGGGGAGCTTTCCACCAAGAACCCGCTCCGCTTCTGCGTCTTTTCCCGCAGAAAGATAGAGTTCCGCCGCCAGCCGCCGGGCGTTCCGCTGGTGGTGCGGCAACGCCGCCTCGAACGCCTTCCCCGCGTCGTTCGAGACGTCGACGTGCACGAGGTCGGACTGCCGGATCGCGTCCTCCAGGAAGCGGGCCAACTCGGCGTCGTGCCCCTGTCCCTTCCCGGCGGGGGCGATCTCCAGATAGGCCGCGTAAAGAATCGGCGCCTTCGCCTCCGGAGGCGCGTCGAACGCTTTGCGCGCCTCCTCGATCGCCTCCGGCGCCTTCCCCTCGTGGGCCATCGCGTTCGCCAGTTGGAGCGTATCGTTCACCCGGCGGTCCTCGTCTTTCGCCGCTTTGACCGCGATCCGGTACGCCGCTTCCGCGCGGCTCCACAGTCGCCCGGTCTTGAACACCTCGCCGTACTCCCACGCGCGGGCCGGGTCGACGCTCTCGATCTGGATTCCCTTCAGAAGGTCGTCCGTGTACTGGGCCAGCAGGTCGCGGTAGCGGCCGTCCGGGATCTCGCCCGCCACCACCCGCGCGAAGAGGGCGTCGCTCGCGCCTTTCACCTGCCGCCGCAGGACTTCCGGTTGCTGCTGACCCGCGCCGCGCGGGTCGTTCGGGTTAGGGAACGTGCCGGTGTGGCATCCCGTTAAGAGGAAACAGGCAAGAGGGAGAAGGATCGAGGGGTTCCGTCTCGGCCCTCTTCCCCCCTTCCCTATTCCCTCACCCGGCAATCGCGTACCTCGAGTCCTCGAAAAGGGCGTCGCGGTAGATCTCGCCGCCGGAGAACGTCAGCACCGCCTTGCCCTTGAGCTTCATCCCGTGGAAAGGCGTGTTCTTGCTCTTGCTGAACGTCTTGTGACGATCGAAGGTCCACTCGCAGTCGGGATCGATCACGCAGACCTGCGCCACCGGCGTTTCCCCGGGCTTGAGGGTCCCGGCATCCAGCCGCAGAATCCGCGCGGGCTTGGTCGAGAGCTTGTTGATCGTCTCCAAGGGCGAGATGATGCCCCGGTGGGTGAGATAGGTCAGCGTGACGCCAACCGCCGATTCGAGCTGTGCCGAGCCGTAGGGCGCCTCCTCGAACGGCACGTCCACCTCGTGGCTCGCGTGCGGGCTGTGGTCGCTCGCGATGCAGTCGATGGTGCCGTCGTTGAGGGCCTGGAGCAGGAGGTCCACGTCGATCTGCGACCGGAGCGGCGGCTGGATCTTGAACCGGGTGTCGAACTCGCCCACGTTCTCGTCCGTGAACGCGAAGTGCATCGGGCAGATCTCGGCGGTGACGGGCGCCCCGAGGAACTTCGCCTGCCGCACCATCTCCACCGCGCCCCAGCTCGAGACCCGCATGATGTGGAGCTGGCAACCGGTATGAAGGCTCAGCAGGCAGTTCCGCATCACCATGATCTCCTCCGCCGAGCGGGGCATCCCCTTGAGGCCGAGCATCGCGCTCATGGCGCCCTCGTTCATGCTGGCTCCGCGCGTGAGGTTCGTGTCCTCGCAGTGGACGAGGATCGGCAGGTCGAGTTGCAGGCAGAACTCCATCGCCTGGGTCATCACCTGCGCGTCCTGGATCGGGAAGCCCTCGTCGCTGGCCGCCACGATGCCCGCGCGCTTCATCGCCCCGAGGTCGGCGAGATTCTTTCCGTCAAGTCCGCGCGTCAGGGCGCCGACCGGGGCCACGAACACGCCGCCCGCCTCGGGCGAGGCCGCGCGGTCGAGGATAAAGTCGACGAGCGCCGGGTTGTCGAGCGGCGGGCTCGTGTTGGGCATGCAGCAGATCGTCGTGTAGCCACCCGCCGCCGCCGCCTGGGTTCCGGTGGCGATCGTCTCTTTGTGCTCGTCGCCCGGCTCCCGCAGGTGGACGTGCGGGTCTACGAGCCCGGGACAGATCCACAGCCCGGTGCAGTCGTAGGTCTCGTCCGGATCGGCCTTGTCGACGTCCACGTCCGGCCCCGCCGCGACGATCTGGTCGTCCTCGAGGATCACCGATCCTAGGGCGTCGATCCCCTGCGAGGGATCGAGAATCCGGCCGTTCTTCAACAGGGTCCGCATGCCTCTAGGAGTATGGCCCATGCTTCGGGACGGAACGCGACTACAATAGCCTCGTGGACGACGCCGACGTCTTCATCGCCGCCTCCGAAGATTGCCGCGGCGAGGGAGCTTTACCGACGAAGCCGGGTTCGGTCGCGGCGGTCCAGTACCGGATGCTGGTGGAGGAGCCTTACCGACACACCCAAGGCGACGTGCTGTTCGCCTCCTCGACGGCGGTTCGCGCCGGGGAGCCCGCCGACCGGGACGCGTTCTTCGCCCGCCCCCAGGCCTGCCTGCGCTGCTCGCCCCTGGTCAAGACCCACGGCTGGGGCATCCACTTCGACGCCCAGGGCCGCGCCGCCGCCTACCCCAAGGGCTCGGAGGCGTACGCGCGCCTCACCGAAGACGGATCGCTCCGGCATACGCGGGGGATGCGAAGCCGGAAGGGCTAAAATGGCTTTGTGCCCGAGGCTTCCTCTCGTGCCGGCGTCAGGGCCAACTACGAGGGCCTGCGCGGCAAGCTTCTCGACCCCTCCCTGCGCAACCGGCTCCTTAACGCGAAGCTCTCGCGGACCGTCGGGATCGAAGTCCACGGAGAGAGCGCCGACGGCGTCTTTCGCGCGCTCGTCGTCGAGCGAAAGCGGCTCGCCTTCACCGGGCCGTCCGAAGGGGCGGGAACCCTCTTCGACCTTCCCGCCGACCCGACCGACCTTCGCCTGAACACCCGCGAGACGCCGAAGAAGCTCGAGGCGCGGCTGCTCGCGACCTGGCGACAGGCGGAGGCGCAGATAGAGGAGCAGGGCCTCAACACCCTCTACCTCGCCCTCGGGACGCTGAACTGGATCGAGAACGACGCTTCGGAGACCGTGCTCCAGGCTCCCCTCCTCCTCGTGCCGGTGCGTCTGGAGCGCACGGCGGGAGCCGACTTTCGCTTGGTCTACGACGAGGCCGACCTCGGACCCAACCTCTCGCTTCTCGCGAAGGCTAAGGACGAGTTCGGCATCGTCCTTCCCGAGCCCGCCCTCGCCGACGAGACGTTCTGCCCTTCGGCTTACGCCGCCGCCGTCGCGGAGGCGGTCGCCCGCCGGCTCCGCTGGACCGTCGAGCCCGACCACATCAGTCTCGGCTTCTTCAGCTTCACGAAGTTCGTCCTGTACGAGGACCTGGACGAGAAACGGTGGCCCGAAGACGCGCATCCCACCGAACACCCCGACCTTGCCGCGTCGCTCGGAAAGGGCTACCCGCCGAGTGAGAGCCCTTTCGGCGAGGAGACTTTCCTCGACGCGGTGCGGACGCCCCAGGAGTGCCGCGAGGTGTTCAACGCCGACAGCTCCCAGCTTCTCGCCATCGTCGAGGCGGCGCGCGGCACCTCGATGGTTATCGAAGGGCCGCCCGGCACGGGCAAGTCGCAGACCATCGCCAACCTCATCGCGGAGGCGGTCTACGCGGGCAAGCGCGTCCTGTTCGTCTCCGAGAAGCTCGCCGCCCTCGACGTCGTCTACCGGCGGCTGGAGGAGGCCCGTCTCGCCGACGCCTGCCTTCAGATCCACAGCCAAAAGGCGAGCCGCCGCGCCTTCTACGACGAGATCGAGCGCGTCTGGACCCTTCGGGGGCGCCTTCAGCCCGCCACGGAGCAGTTGGAACGGCTCCGTGAGGTACGCGACACCCTGAACGCCACCGTCGAGGCCTTGAACGCGTCCCTCCCCGATCGCGGCCTCAGCCCCCGGACCGCCATCGGGGAACTCGTCACCCTCCCCGCCGCCGACGCCGAAGACCTCGCCGCGCGCCACGACTTCGCGGCGATGCGCGGCTGGACCCTGAGCGACCTCAACCGCCGCCTCCCCGCCGTGCGCAACCTCCAGCGCAAGGTCGCCACCATCGGCGTTCCCGCTCAGCATCCGTTCTTCGGGTGCGCCGTGCCCTACGTCGACCAAAACCGGCGGCTGGAACTGACCGAGGCGATCGGACAGGCGACCACGATGCTCACTGAAGCCCGAGAGTCGGCGCGAAGCCTCGCGGAGACCCTGCGTGTCCCGGAACCTACGACCGCCGCCGACGTCGCCGTGCTCGAAGCCTGCGTCGAGATCGCCGTCGCCGCGCCCGAACTCGACGGCGTCGCCCTGCGCGGCGAGGCTTGGACGCGGGACGAGGCACGGATCCGCGCCCTGATCGTCGACCTACGCCGTCTGCGCGAGATCCACCGGGCGCGCGACGCCCAGGTCCTGCCCCAGGCTTGGACGGTGGAACTGATGCCCATCCGCGCCGCCTACGAGGCCTCGGCAGGCAGTTGGCTCCGCTTCCTTTCCGGCGACTACCGACGGGCGTCCAAGACCCTGCGCGCCTACCTCGCGCCCGCCTCCCCGAGCGACCCCATCGGCCAGCGCGACCTTGTGCGCGACCTCGTCGAGGCTCAGGGACTGCGTGCGAAGGTCGATGCCGAGGCGGCCATGGCGGAGGCCCTGTTCGGCGTCCAGTGGCAGGGCGAGACATCCGACCCCGACCGCCTGGAGCGGCTTCTCGACTGGACCCTCGGCCTCGTGCGCGCGGTCGCCGGCGGCCGCGTTCCCGAAGGGCTGCTCGACTTCTTCGCCGGTCGCCACGTCTCGCCCGACCTTTCGGCCCAGGCCCACCGGGTCACCGAAGCGATGGGGACGGCTCTCGCGGTCATCGAGCGAACGGACAGCCTCGTACGGTTCGGTCGGGAAGTCGCGGCCAAGGACGAGCCCCTGGCCGAGCTCGACGCCCGTCTGGAGCGCTGGAGCAAGGCTCAAAGCCAGCTGGGCGAGATGGCCGAGTACAACGGCCTGCGCGAAGAGGCCCTGGCCGACGGACTGGTCCAGACGGTCGCGCTCGCCGACGCCTGGCCGCTCGCGGCGGAGCGTCTCGTCGACTCCTACCGCCGCGCGTGGCTGGAAGGCGTTCTCGCGGAGGCGATGGAAGCCCGCCCCCTGCTTCGCCGCTTCGAGCGCACCCGCCAGGAAGCCCTGATCGAGGAGTTCCGCACGCTTGACGAAGCGTCGCTCGCCTACAACCGCGCCCAGGTGGCGCACGCCCATCTCCAGAGCGTCGCGGGCGTGGGAGCGGAGTTCGGGAACGCCGCAGAGCTGAAGCGCCAGTGTTCGCTCCGGCGTGGCCACCGGCCCATCCGCTGGGCGATGTCCACGATGCCGGAACTCATCCAGCGCATCAAGCCGGTGTTCCTCATGAGCCCGCTGTCGGTGCCCGCGTTCCTCCCGCCGCGCAAAGACCTGTTCGATGTGGTGATCTTCGACGAGGCGTCGCAGGTCAAGCCCGAGGACGCCCTGAGCGCCATCGCGCGGGGGCGACAGACCATCGTCGTCGGCGACAGCAAGCAGATGCCGCCCACGAGCTTCTTCGAACGGCTCGGCCAGGCGGAGGAGGCGCCCGACGAGGAGGGCGCGGGGGACGCGGCGGTGGGCAAGCTGGAGAGCGTTCTTGCCCTCTTCGCCTCGTCCGTGACCTCCGAGTCGCGCCGCCGTTGGCTTCGCTGGCACTACCGGAGCCTTCACCCCGCCCTGATCCAGCCGTCGAACCACCTCTTCTACGAGGACAAGCTGGTCGTCCCGCCGAGCCCCGTCGACGCGTCCGCCGAGGCCCAAGCGGGCCTCGGGGTCGTGCTGCGTTACGATCCCCAGGCTCTCTACGAGCGATCGGGCTCCCGCAAGAACCCCGCCCAGGCACGAGCCGTCGCCCGCGCCGCTCTCGATCATCTCCGTAACCGCGCGAACGAGTCGTTGCTGGTCGTCGCCTTCAGCAAGGCCCAGCAAGAAGCGATCGAAGACGAGCTAGAGTCGGTGCGCCGCGAAGATCCGGGCGCGTTCTCCGCCTTCGCGACACTTCACCCGCACGAGCCGCTCACGGTGAAGAACCTGGAGACGGTGCAGGGAGACGAGCGGGACGTCACGTTCGTCAGCGTCGGCTACGGCCCCGATGCGGACGGCAAGCTCACGATGAACTTCGGCCCGATCAACGCCGAGGGGGGCGAGCGGCGCCTCAACGTCCTGATGACGCGCGCGCGTCGGCGATGCGAAGTCTTCTCCTCCCTTCGCTCGGGCGACATCCTCCTCGGCGACGACGCGAGATTCGGCGTGGTCGCCTTCAAGCGGTTTCTCGAATTCGCGGAGACGGGCCATCTCGACCTCGCCGTCCCGACCGGACGCGAGGCCGACTCGCCCTTCGAGGAGGCGGTCGCCACCGCGATCCGGGCGCAAGGCTACGCGGTCGATCTTCAGGTCGGAAGCCTAGGCTTCCGCATCGACCTCGCGGTGCGCCATCCCGGACGGCCCGGCTACTACGTGCTGGGCGTCGAGTGCGACGGGGCGAGCTACCATTCGGCCCGAAGCGCGCGAGACCGCGACAAGATTCGCCAGAACATCCTGGAGGGCCGGGGCTGGCGTCTCCACCGCGTCTGGAGCACGGACTGGTGGCGCGATTCCGAGGCGGAGACCCGCCGTCTGCTCGCCGCGATCGAGGCCGCCGTCGAGGGCTTCACCCTGGACGAGACGGCGCTCAAGGCCGTTCCCGTTCCGGAGGCTCCGGCCCTCCATCTCTACCAAGAGGAGCCCGCCGTTTCGGCGCCCCACCTCTACGAGCCCTGGAAGGGCGCCTTCGATCAGGGCGGGGACGCCAACGTCATGGGCCGCGCCATCGTCGCGATAGTGGAGCGGGAGGGTCCTATCCACAAGGAGCTTCTGGTCAAGCGCCTCCGCGACGCCCTGAACATCCGTTCGCGCGCCCAGGGTCCGTTCGACGCGGGTCTCCTCAACGCCGTGCTGGCGGGAACCGTCGCGAGCCGGCAGAGCTTCTACTACGCGCCGGGCGACGCGGCGGTGGTCCCGCGCGACCGCCGGAACCTGGACCCCGACGAGCGCCGGGCGGAGTGGGTCGCCCCCGAGGAGATCGAGGCGGCGATCCTGCAGGTCGTCGGCGAGGCCTACGGCATCGCCCGCGAGGATCTTCCGCGCGGGGTCCGCGATGTGCTGGGCTTCTCCCTCGCGTCCCCGAAGATGAGCGAGAAAGTGCTTATCCTCGCGGATCTGATGGTCGCGGAGGAGCGGTTGGTGGAAGAGGGGGAGACGCTTCGGGTTAGGGCGTAAGGATTCAGGCCCTTGGCTCCTAGGGCGCTACCGATCGCCCAAAGAGCCAGCGCCCGACGATCCTATGACCGTGCGGGCATCGGCTGGAGGAGCATCTCCTTGGTGTAGATAAAGTCTTCCCGCTTGTAGTTCGCCAGCTCGAAGTCGTTGCGAAGCACGATCGCGCCGGTCGGGCACGCCTCTTGGCAGAAGCCGCAGAAGATACACCGGATCATGTTGATCTCGTAGCGCACCGCGTAGCGCTCGCCGGGCGAGAACCGCGCCTCGTCCGTGTTCTCCGCCGCCTCGACGTAGATGCACCGCGCGGGGCAGGCGCCCGCGCAGAGGGAGCAGCCGATGCACCGTTCCAGACCGCTCTCGTAGCGGGTCAGGACGTGGCGCCAGCGGGTGCGGGGGAACTGCTCGCGGCGCTGCTCGGGGTAGGAGATGGTGACCTTCTCCTGGCCGATCCGACGTCGCGTGATGCCAAAGCCCGCCATGATGGGCTTGGCGACCTCTTTCAGGAGACCCACTAGGCGACCACCTGCTCCTGCTGCTCCGGCGAGTTGCCGAACATCTTCAGCTCCTTCCAGTTCTGAGGGTTGCGACCGCGCTTGATCTTTTCCTGTAGCTTCATCACGGCGTAGATCAGAGCGTCCGGCGAGGGCGGGCAGCCCGGCACGTAGACGTCGACCGGCACGATCTGATCCGCGCCCTGCACGATCGCGTAGTTGTTGTACACGCCGCCGGTCGAGGCGCAGGCGCCCATCGAGATGACCCACTTGGGCTCGGGCATCTGGTCGTAGATCTGGCGCATGACGGGGGCCATCTTCTTGCTGACCCGGCCCGCGATGATCATCACGTCCGCTTGGCGCGGGGTCGCGCGGAACGCCTCGGAGCCGAAGCGCGCGAGATCGAAGCGCGCGGTGGCGGTCGCCATCATCTCGATCGCGCAGCACGCGAGACCGAAGGTGAGGGGCCAGAGCGAGTTCGCCCGCGCCTGACTGATAAGGGTGTCCACCGACGTGAGAATCACGCCGCCCCCCTTCTGGACGTCCCCCAGCACGGGGGTCCCGCTGTCGTGCAGCGTCACGGTCTCGACTCGCTTGGGCATGGTTAAACCTAAGGACGAGAATACCTGCGGCTTTGTCCCCGCGTTTGCGGCGGAGGCGGAGTTACCGCTCGGGAGCCGGCAGTGGGAGATCGTCGCCAAGCGGAGAGGCGAGCTCCCGAGCCTCCGGCCCCTATCGACCGATCGCCTCCGCGTACGCCTCGACCGTCCGCGCCGCCGTGTCGTCCCACGAGAACTCCATCGCCCGCACGCGTCCCCTTTCGATCTGCCCTGCCCGTGCCTCGGGATCGACGAGCCCGACCAAGCCACGCGCCATCGCCGCCACGTCGCCCGGATCGCACAGGACGGCGGCGTTCCCGGCCACCTCCGGGATCGCGCCCCGGTCGCTCGCCACGACGGGACAGCCGAGAGCCATCGCCTCGAGGATCGTAAGCCCGAATCCCTCGTGGAACGAAGGATGAAGCAACACGTGGGCTCCCCGGTAGGCTCCTGCGAGCGCCGCCTCCTCCAAGGGCCCCGGCGCGACGACCCAAGGTTCGGCAGGCCTTTCCGGCAGGCGGCCGGTGACGACCAACCGAAGGTTCGGGAGGGCTTTGCGCGCCCCGCGCACCGCCTCCACCGCCCCGGCGAGGTTCTTGCGCGGACTCGCTCCGCCGACGAGGAGAACGTACGGCTCGTCCCACTTCGGCGGCTTGGGCAAGAGTCCCAACAGCCGCCTCGGAGCCGCTTCGAGCGTCGTCACGACTTTTTCCGCAGGCAACGGAATCCGCTCGAGAATCTCCGCGCGGCAGGTTTCGGAGACGGCCAACACGCGGACTGCCCTTCGGCAAGAGGCGGGCACCGTCCATTGGAGCAGGAGCCGATCCTTGAGCCCGAACCAAGCGGGCTCGATCAGGAAGCTCACGTCGTGAACCGTAGTCACGACCGGCGTCTTGAAGAAAGGGGAGACGGTGTACTGGACATGGACCACGTCCGCTTTCCGCTCTCGGGCGATCTTCGGAAGGGCGAAAAGGCTGAACACCCGCCCCCCACCAGAATGCAGAACGACCTCTGCGTTGGCCGGGACGTCTTCCGGCGGAAGGGGAACGTTCGAGACCAGAAGCAACTCGAGGTCCTTGCGCCGCCCGAAGGCCGCGATCAGTTCCGACCAGTAGGTCCGGTTGCTGGTGCTTCGCTCGGCAAGGCTCCGGGCATCGATCGCGACCTTCACGGCTTAGTGTGCCATACCCACCTTATGCCGTCTGTAGAGGACGGCTTAAAGGTCGCCGTTGGTGATTTTCGGGGTGAGATGGTGCTTGTCCGCGTTTCGGGGATCGTCGGCCCCGACCGACGTGTCGAGTTCGACCGGACCGTCCAGGCTTCCCCCGCCCTGCGGACCGGTGGTGGTCGATTCGCCGGGCCCGAAATCGAGTCCGGTATCGGTGTCCTTCGATCCGCCGATGCCCTCGGTCGAAGGTCCGTCGAGGGTTCCGCCGATGCTCACGCCCGTCGGGGAGGTTCCGGTCCCGTAGCCGGTGTCGGTGGTGTCGTCGGTCGCGTTCGGCAGGTTGTCGCTCATGGCGAGTAGGACCGAGGGCGGAGGCGCAGGGTTCGTCTTAGAGACGTTCACAATAGAACGTGCCGCGCAAGCCCACGCTCAGCCCGACGAAGATCACGACCTATCTCGCGTGTCCGGTCAAGTACAAGTGGACCTACATCGACGCGCGAGGGCGGTGGTACCTGCGCTCGAAAAGCTACTACTCGTTCGGCACGAGCCTCCACAAGGTCCTGGAGCGGTTCCACGACTCGGGCGATGCGGGAGTGCGGACCACGGAGGAGGCGGTGGCGGCCCTGGAGGAGTCGTGGATCGACGCGGGCTACCGGAGCGCCGACGAGGCGGCGGAGGCCCTGGGAGAGGGACGCGAGATCGTCGCGCGCTACGTCGAAGAGCGACTGAAGGCCGAGCGGCAGGCGAAGACCCTTTTTACCGAGCGGCAGATGCGCCACGACCTGGGCGAGTTCGCCCTCATCGGAAGGCTCGACCGTCTGGACGAGCACGAAGACGGCACCTTAGAGATCGTCGACTACAAGTCGGGCCGAAGCGAGGTGGACCCGGAGGAGGTACGTACCGACATCGCGATGACCTGCTACGGCCTGCTCGTCAAGCGCAAGTATCCCGACCGGCCGGTGGTGGCGAGCATCGTCGCCGTCCGGACCGGCGCGACGGGCACCGCGTCGTGGAGCGACGAAGAGTTGGACGGGTTCGAGCGCGACCTGCGCCAACTCGGAGCCGAGATCCTGGGCGAGGACTACCCGGAGTTGCGCCCCGTGTTCAAACCGCTGTGCCCTCACTGCGACTTTCTTCCCCTCTGTCGACGCGACCCAGAGTTCGAAGAACTTTAGGTGGGGAGGGCTTCAGGCGCATGACAGCCCGGCGGGAAGCTTGACCGCCGGACGTTCCAAGGAAAGAAGAAAAGAAGGCGAGATCAGCGGACGAAGTGGATGACGGGGCTGTCCATCTGGTCGAGGAGCATCAACGAGACGACGGGCATCGGTCGCTCTTTGGCGATCTCGCGGGCCTCGTCGAAGGAGATCTCCTTGGAGCACATGCCGGAGAGATCGATCCACTCGGCGAAGCGGAAGGCGCCGGCTTCGCTGGAGAAGCAGGCCAGACCATGGATACCTTCGTGGCAAAAACAGCCGAAGCGGTTGCTGCTGGGATGGTGCAGAACGTACATCGATTCGGGGAACGTTTCGTCCAGGCCGATCAGAGGGAGGTCGAGGGTGAGGCTCATGGTTGCTTCTCGATTGCGGGTTCGGTGCGTATCTTATCGGTCCATGACGCGCCGCGCCAAAGCCTAAGTTGGCCAAAATCCGTTCTTGCGTCCCTTTCCGCACGAAGCCTTCCCATCTCGATAATTGGCCCGTGTAACGTGGAAGGCGCCCCTTTCGGGTACCTTTTGAGGACACCCGGACGTAGCTCAATGGATAGAGCATCAGTCTTCGGAACTGAGGGTTGGGGGTTCGAGTCCCTTCGTCCGGGCCAAAAGCCTAGATTCACCGCGCAAGCGCAATGAGACCTTCGTCTCTTAAAGCCCCAATAGGTGTGTTAGCCATGCGGTCTCAGGATATGGGGGCTCAGGCATCGTTCGTCTCACAGAAGAGACGCTGTAGCAAGCGTTGTGCACGGTTGTGCACGCACAAAGCCGCCTCTCCGTCCAGCACGGGCTGAGCCCTAAGACGGTGGCGAAGTCATGAAAGCGCGGCACCGTCGAGGACGTGCCATGGGGCCGAATCTCCACCGTTCCGTTCGGATATCGAGCGCACGGACCGCGAAGGAGGAGCCGAGCGGCCCTGCCCGTCCGGTCGGTTTCCCGAAATGTCGGCGCTCGGGGGCGGATCTCACGGAATACAAGGAGAAACCGGCACTTTCGGAGAGGCGCGAACGGGAAGCCACGCATACTCTTGGCATGAGTCCCGCCGGGCCGCGCCCAAAGCGTGTGACGATCAAGGACGTCGCCGCCCATGTCGGCGTCACGGACATGACCGTGTCGCGCGTGGTCAACGGCTCGGGAGCCGTCTCCGAGGCGCTGCGAGAGCGTGTGACGAACGCGATCGAAGAGCTGGGCTACGTTCCGAACCGGCTGGCCCGAGGGCTGCGATCCAGCCGAACCCACACCATCGCCCTCGTGGTGACCGACGTCACCAACCCTTTTTTCACCACGATCGCCCGCGGCGTCGAGGACGCCGCGAGCGACCGCGAGAATCTCGTCCTTCTGTGCAACACGGACGAGTCGGAAAAAGAGGAGCTGCGCTACTTGGAGATGCTTTCCCAGCAGAGCGTGGACGGGGTGCTGCTCGTACCGGCCAAAAGCGGGATCGCGGCCCGAGAGTTCGCGGTCAAGCGGGGTCTTCCGATCGTCATGCTCGATCGCCGGGTGCCGATGGAAGACGTCAGCGTCGTGCGGTGCGATTCGCGGGAAGGCGCGGCCGCCATGGCGCGCTACCTCGTCGGGCTGGGCCACCGCGAGCTCGCCGTCCTCGCTGGCCCCGTCGGCGTGCCCACCTCGGACGATCGGGTCGCGGGCTTCGTCGGGGCGCTGCACGATCTCGGCGCGCGCGCGAACGTGCTGTACGGGCGCTTCTCGACCGACAGCGGACGCGACGGCGTCGAGCGCGCGATGGGCACGCGCCCGCACCCCACCGCCCTTTTCGCGCTGAACAACTTCGTCACGATCGGGGCTTTGCAGAAGCTGAACGCGCTCGGCCTTCGCGTGCCCGAAGACGTCGCGCTCGTCGGGTTCGACGACCTTCCGCCCGCGATGGTGGGCCAGCCCTTCCTGACCGTCGTGTCCCAGCCTGCGTACGAGATGGGACGAAAGGCCGTCGAGGTTCTTCTGGACGGCCTCGACGGATCGGCGCCCCCCCAGGAGATCCTTCTTCCGACGGAACTCATCGTGCGGCGGTCGAGCGGCGATCCGCTCTAAAGGACGATCGACTCAGGTGGCGATCGTTCCGCCCTCGTCCCAAAGATCGGTCCAGTCCCTCGCTCCGGGCCAGAGGAAGACCTGCCCTTTGATCAGGCGGCAGCCCCGGTCGATCCGGGCGAGGGAGGCCATCTCCTGCGGCGTGAGCGGATCGCCTTCGCCGGCGAGAAGGCTCGCCTCGTACTGCGCGCGCTTCACGGAAAAGGGGATGGGAACCTGCCCGCGCGTGACCGCCCACTTCACGCATACCTGCGCCGGGCTCAGGCCGCGCCGCTCGGCGATCTCGCGCACGACGGGGTCGTCCACGTCGGACGTGTCCTCGGGGGTCCGGTCGCGCTCGGGGCGGCTCGGCGAGCCGAGCGGCGAATAGCCGATCGGCAGGATGCCCTTGCCCACCACGTAGTCGAACAGCTCCGTCTGCTGGAAGTGCGGGTGCAGCTCCATCTCGTTCGCCGCCGGCGCGATCTCGGCGTCGCGAAGCAGGAGGTCGAGCTTGGGGATCGTCATGTTCGAGGTGCCGATGTGCCGCGCGAGGCCGCGCGTCCGCAGCCGCTCCATCGCGCGCCAGACCTTCAGGTAATCCTCGTGTCGGTACGGTACGGCGTGGGGATCGCGCGAGTCGACCGCGACGCCCGCCGCGTGGTGGTTCGGGAAAGGCCAGTGGACGAGGTAGAGGTCCACGTAATCGAGGCCGAGATCGCGCAAGGAGTCCTCGCAGGCCCCCTCGGGATCGTCGTGACGGTCGTTCCAAACCTTGGACGTCACCCAGTACGTCTCCCGCGCGAGCCCCGTCTTCCGGAGCGCGCCCCCCACCTCGCGCTCGTTGCCGTACACGGCGGCGCAGTCGAAATGGCGGTAGCCGACCTCCGCCGCCCCCCGCACCGCGTCCGCCACTTGGCCGGGAGAGTAGCGGTCGGAGCCGAAGGTGCCGAGGCCGATCCGCGGGATCGGCGCGCCGGAGGCGAGTCGAAGGTCGATCACGCCGCCCGCTCCTCGTCGCTGCCGAAGTCGCGCACGGTCGAGGACGCGACGCGAGCGTGGAAGGCGGCGGTGGCATCGCCGGGGAGGATGGTGCGGGTCAGGGGAAGCATAGGCTCAGTTCGGGCGGTGGCGGAAACGGTCGAGGCCGACGGCGAGGACGATGATGAGGCTCGTCACGATCTCCTGGACCCAGCTCTGAAGGTCCATCTTCGTACAGCCGACGCACGTGCGGGCACGCCTCGAGCGCGAGGAGCGTGACTTCCAGGTCGCCGTCCACGAGCGTTGTGACCCCGGGCGAGACCAGTTCCGGGAACGCCGCGCCGACGACGGCGATCCAGTTGCGGTATCCGGGGCGGAGAAGCAGGCGCGGAAGCTCCATGGCGCTACTCGATCCGGAACACCGTCGCGTTCGCGTCCCCGCCCTGGGGCGCCTGGATCGTCAGGGCGTCGTCGCCCGCGTCCCAGGCGAGGCGCTCCTTCGAGCCGAGCAGCGTGACCTTGCGGATAGGGCGATCGAGCAGACCCTTCGCCCGCCCGAACGAGGCGATGCGGACGGTCGCGGCGGGCTTGCCGAAGAGGATCGCGTAGACGGCGCTCCCCTTTCGGGTGAAGCGGACGTCCTCGGCGGTGTAGGGTCTGCTCGAACCCTCGTTGAAGCCCTGGGCCGAGAGCGGCTTGGCGCTGGCGAACGCCGGTCCCTCGCCCGCGACCTTCCAGGGGCGCGTGCCCAGGATCGACTCCTTGTGGACCCCCATCCAGGCGGCGATCTCCCGCACGATCGCCTCCTCCTGGTCGTCGATCGTGCCGTCGCTCCGCACCGGGACACTGAGCAGCAGGTTGCCGTTCTTGCTCACGACGTCGGCGAGCGTCCGGATCACCGTCGTCGCGCTCTTGTACCCGTGACGGTCGTAGAAGCTCCGCTCGTAGTGCCACGCCCCGAGGCAGGTGCAGGTCTGCCAAGGAAGCGGCTCGACCTTGTCGCTCTGTCCGCGCTCGATGTCCCACACCATCGCCTTGCGCTGCTCGGGCGTGAGGATCTTGCCGTTGATCACGGCCTCGTTGCGCCCCCCGTGCCAAGCGGCGTTCGCGTTGTAGTAGTGCGCGGCGATACGAAGCCCCGCATCCGAAATGGGATAGAGCGGCAGCGCGGTGTCGTCGAAGTAGACGAGGTCCGGCTTGTACGAGTCGATAAGGTCGATCGTCCGGTTGTAGAACTTGTCGATGTAGGCCTGATCGGGCCGGCTCACGCCGCCGCCCCAGTTCCAGCGGGCGTGGATCGAGCCCCCGTCCATGAAGTTGGGCGAGGGCGCGTGGTTCTGGGCGTAGAGGTCCTGCGGATCGAGGCCGTCCCACCACTTGCCCTTGCCATCCGCCTTGGTCCAGGTCCCGTCGTACGGCACGCCCTTGAGCGGCCCGTCCGGGTCGGCCCCTTGCGCGGGCTCGTACCAGCTCCAGGCGTGCGCCGCGTGGACGCTCACGCCGAACCGCAACCCCTGCTTGCGCGCGGCCTTCGCCCAGCCGCCGACGAGGTCCTTTCCCGGACCCACGCGCACGGAGTTCCACGGCTGATACTTGCTGTCCCAGAGGTCCATGTTGTCGTGGTGGTTGGCGAGCGCCACGAAGTATTGGGCCCCCGCCTCCCTATAGAGCCTCATGAGCGCGTCCGGGTCCCAGCGCTCCGCCTTCCAGGCGTGGATCACGTCCATGAAGCCCGTCTTCGAGTTCGGGCCGTAGCGACGCCGGTGGTCCTCGGACTTCCAGTTCCCGGGAAGGTACATCTCGCGCGCGTACCAGTCGCCCCTCTCGGGCTGGCACTGCGGCCCCCAGTGGGCCCAGATCCCGAACTTGGCGTTCCGGTACCACTCGGGCGTGCGATACCCGGCCTGCAGCGATTCCCAGGTGGGCTCGAAACGAGGGGCGATCATCGAGAGGGCGAGCAGAGGGAGCATGGACGGTGGGTGCCTGCCGGACGGTCGAAGGACGGACCGTCCGGCGGTGGAAGATCGACCTCCAGAGATTGTTGACGTCAACTATACACCATTCGCCGGAGTGCCGCCACCCGAATCGCAGGCGCGATCGCCCGCGCGGCGCGCTTCCCCGGAAAAGGGCGTGCGGGCGTGAAGATCGACTTCATGGACAGCGACTCGCAGGAGACCGTCCGCTGGTACGAGGAGACGATCGCCGCCGCCGCACGCCACCGTCTGACGGTCGACTTTCACGGCGCGTACAAACCCACGGGCCTCGCGCGGACCTACCCGAACTACGTCGCCCAGGAAGGCGTGCTAGGCGACGAGCCTAACAAGATGCCGGGTGGGCGCTTCGACCCCAAGCGCTCGATCACGCTGCCGTTCACCCGGGGCCTCCTCGGCCCCACCGACGTCACCCTCAGCGGATTCGTGAACCGGAAGGTGGGCGAGTTCCGGACGGACGCCGTCCCCACGCAGACCATAGGGACGCCCTGCCAGCAGTTCGCGCGCGCCGTGGCGTTCGAGTCCCCCTAACCGTGCTTTGCGACGCGCCGGAGAACTATCGCGGTCAGCCGGGGATCGAGTTTTTCCGGGGACTTTCGACGGTCTGGGACGAGACGAGGTCGTTTGCGCCGACTTCGGTCGCCATTTTGTGATCGCTCGGCGAAAAGGAAGCTCCTGGTGGCTCGCCGGCATGAACGACGACACACCCTACCAGACCACCGTCCCCCTTGTCGTTCTGGGCAAAGGAAGGTTCCGCATCGAGACTTTCTCGGACGAAAGCGCCCCGCAGGACGTGGCGCAGGAAAGCCGATCGACCGCGTTCGCGCCCTAGGCTCGGATTTCGAACGGCTTACGGCGCGAAACCGAAAAGACGACGGTTAGACCCGATATCCGTGGCCTGGCTAAAAGCTTCGACCTCTTGAGGGCCATAGACGCTCAGAAAGACGTGACCGCTCACCTTCGATCACCTTGATGCCCCAAGCCAGATTCTTGACCGGGGCGATCCTTCCGAGGAACAAGAAGCGAGCTTCCCCAGATAGCTTAGGCTCGACGGGAACCGTTTCTCTAAGCGTCAAGGCCGAAGAGGACGCGGTTCGGATCCGGGCCGTCGCCGGTGGACGCGAAAGATAAGATGTAGTCGATGGCAGCCTGGCTCGCCGCTGAGTAGGCGCCGGCATCCATATCGACGCAGGCTTGAACACGTTCCGACCATTGGGTGTCGTCATCCAAGGGCATGACCCAGCCCGCGCGTCTTTCCTGAAGATCAAGCCAGGGCGTCTGATCGCTCAGAAGCACGGGGAGTCCGGCCGAAAGAGCTTCGACGATGACGTGGCCGAAATTCTCGCCAAGCGTCGGAAAAAGAAAGAACTGTTCGCGGGCGAGGCGCTCGTGAACCTCGCTCGGAGCAATGGGGCCGAGGACATCCACCCGGACGTTCGGAGGGAGCGTGTTGATCGCGTTCTGGCACCGTTGCCAATAGATCGGGTCTTCCTCCGGACCGTAGACCGAATACGTGACCTCGCCACGGACCTTCCCAAGCATCTCGATGGCCCCAAGAAGGTTCTTCTTGGGCGAGATACGCGAGATAAAGGCGAAGCGAGCGGCTCCGGGAGACTTGGGTGGACGGCTGTGCAGAACGTCCGAAGATGCTCGAGGAACGTCTGGAGGCGCGACGACGACCGGCGTACGCTCGCCGATCTCACGCTGGATGTCCGTCTTCTCCGGCTCTCCGGCAGCGTGCCAGAGAATGCCCTCGTGCATCCCCAGCGACCTGGCGACCTTGAGATAGATCCGTTTCCTCAGGCTCTTCTGTACCAGGGCACCGAGGCTGAACTCCCCATGCGGCGCGAGGACGAGACTCACATTTCCGAGGAGGCCGCGTCGCCGCATCGTCAGCACGGCGCGCGTCATGACGGAGAAGTAGCTGTTCAGGTAGATCACCTCGGGTTTCACCTCGTGGATCGCTTCCAAGAGGCCTTTCGCGTTGATCTTGTCAGGCGACGCATAGAAGACGCGCACCCCTGACCACGTCGTCCATTCGTTCAGGGGAACGTCGGCGAACGGCTCGGTCTCATGGATGTCCCGATCTCGCGTAAAGATCGAAAAATCGATCTGCGCGCTCATTCGTGCGACGACCCGGCTCAGGGAGATCATTACGCCGCCCGCTTTGTAGGCGGGCGGATACCAGTCGGAGACGACGAAGACGCGCTTCATTTTGATTTCTCCACCACGAACGTTCTCAGGTAGGAAACGATCCGACGGGCGTTAACCTCCCAGGTGCGGTTCTCGCGGATGAAAGTTTGGGCACGGCGTCCGAGTTCCGCTCGCTCGGCGGCAGGAGTCGCTTTGATCGACCTGATCTTCGAGGCCAGCGCCTCGGGAGTCCACTCTTCGAGAAGGTAGACGTAGTCGCCGAATTCGCTGACCATATGGCCCATGGGCGCGGCGAGAAGGGGGCGACCAGTGGCCAGGCACTCGAAGATCTTCGAGGGAAAAAGGTAACGATCGGTCCGCATCGACACGCCGCGGAGGCTCAGGAGGAGATCGGAATCCTCGTAGAGTTTCAGCACCTCGTCGTGCGACACAGGGCCGGGATAGACGATGCGAGGGTCTTTCCTCGCGGCCTCCGCGACAGCTTCGGCGCGATCTCCTCGGCCGACGATGGTAACGCGCAAGTCGGGATCGTCAAGCAGCGACATGGCGTCTAGGAGAAGGTCCACGCCGTTGGGAGCGATGAGAAAGGCGGCCATCGCGATCCGGAACGGGCCCACGTGCGGCTTGCCCTGGGGAGAGAAGCGATCGATAAACCGGGCAAGGACGCCTCCCTCTACGAGCAAAGAGGAATGTCCAGGGGCAAAATCCTCGACGATAGCGGGATTGCAGACAAGAAGGCCGTCGGCCTTGCCTACCGATCGGCTTTGGCACCAGAAGTCGAGGCGTCGTACAGGGCCTTTGCCGACCAACTCGCCCGGAACGTAGATGTCGCAAACAAGAGGGACGAACTTCGTACCCGTCAGACGACAGGCTGCGAGAAGCGGGATCGAGTGCGGAGCGGCGAGATTGTAGACGATCAGAACCCGATTCCTCACCTTGCGGTGGCGCCAAGCCCACGCGACGGTCCGTAAGGCGGCGTTGGCTCCCAAGGTAAGGATCTTCAGAGCGCCGTAGTTGATGTGCCCCAGCGTTCGGCAGGGTTGGCCATCGGCGATACGAACCTTTCGTCCGATCACGAACGGCGGCACTCCCGCGACCTTGCCGAAGGACGACACCGGAACGTAGGTCAGGATCGCGGAGGGTGGTACCCCCGCTTCCGCCATCGCGGTCAGGAGGCTGCGCTGAAAAAGCTCGGCGGCGGCGCTCATAACCGTCGTACCGTCTCCCGAGAGCTCGGGTGTGATGGAGCCGACGTAGAGGATCGCGAGGTCTTTCATCGTCCCCTCCTATAGAAGAGCCAGAGGACGAGCCAAAAGTCGAACGCGATCACCCCGTCGCCGTCCTGAAGAACCCGAACTGACGCGGGTAGGTAGAAGATGATCAGGGCGAGAAGCGAGAAAAGGACGATGGAGATGTAATTCTCGCCTCCTAAGGTATCGATCCAAGTGAGGGCGAAAAGGCGCCCCAGGACGAACATGACCAGGATCGTACCGAGCCAGCCGACGTCGTTCGCAATGTAGGGGTAGGCCGTACACCAGAGGACGGGGTAGGTGAAGCCGTCGTAGTCGGAAATCTGGACCGGCAGGGAGCGCTTTTCGAAATCCGGCAGGTTAGCCAACTTTACGACGTTGCGGGTGAGGAACATCGAGTGCCCCATTCCCCACATGGGCTTGACTTCACGATCCATCGCCAGGGACAGGCCGTAGTAGCCGGTCGTGGCGTAGTTCGCGACCGCCAAGAAGCCTGGCTGGGCCCCTTCCGGGATCACGCGAAGCAAGGGGCTGTTGAAGTCGGGAAGTTGGTAGGTCGCCGCGTTCGCTCCTCGCGTCGCCCGATCCTCGCCCACCCGGCTCACATGCGAGTAGACGAAAAAGCCGGTGAGGGCGACGAACGCGACGGTGAGGAAGCCGATTCCCGTCACGATCGTTCGGCGGGAAAATCGGGTGATGCCTGCCCAATGGCTCGCTGCGAGGAGAAAGGGGACGATCAGCATCATGTCGGCGATCTCGCCTCGCTTGCCGGTCGCGAGCGACATCAGGACCACGACGAGCATGACGAAGAGCGTCAAGACTCGCGTCGGCCAACTCAGATGTCCCCAAGAGAATGCGGCGAGCGGCATCAGGGCGACGAGCCAGGGACCGGCGACGATACGGACATAGCCGCCGAAATTAGCCGCGCCCGAGTCTTGAAAGGCGATCGCTTCGGAGTAGGCACGTCCCGGATCGCGTAGCCCGCCGACGATATCGGGAATCCAATGGCCCGTCCGCGCGTAACAGGTGACGGGAAGGATGGCGAGCGTGACCCAGAGACTTGTGCGAATGACGCGCTCGACCGAGGGGTTCCCCAGCAACGGGGAAGGCGCCCGGTGAGCGGCCCCAACGTAACCCACTAAAATCGCGATGTGACAGGCGAAGAGAAACGCGTAGAATCTGACCGGATCCCTCATGGGCCACTGCCATGGCCCGTAGGCGTACATCAACAGCGTCAGCCACATGAAGAGCTGGACGAGGATGATCGGCAGCAGACGTCGTGGCCAGGTCATGCCGTCCTCGCAGACAGACCTGGAATTCGTCCCTTCAGAAGGGGATCCGACGCAACGAGCAGGAGGGCCGAGATCCCTGCCCAAGCGGCGGCGCAAAGGATAACGGCCGGCCATCCCACAACTCGGAGCGACGCGGCGGTAACGATCGAGGCGCCGAACACGACGATCCGAACGGCCCAGGTCGACCTATCGGACGTCGGAACGGGCCCGATCTCACGCCTGCAAAGCCGATGGCACCAGATACCGGCGGCGGCGGCGGTCAGGATCGTGGCGAAGGCGAGCCCTTCGAGCCCCACCGTCTTCGCGAGGAGGGCCATCAAGGGAATCCGCACGAGGCTATCCAGAACCACGGCCCAAGAGCCTTCGGCGGTTTTTCCGGTCGCGCGAAGAAGGTTTACCGTAAGGTACGACCAGCCACCGACGAGAGCGGCAAGGGCGACGAGCACGTTCAGCGCGAGTCCTCCGTAGGACTTTGGACCGGTCCAGGTCGCCACGAGGCTCGGGTTCACGGCGACCGTCGCGCTTAGAAGAGCGACGGAGAAGGCGACGTAGGTCGCGTGGATCTCGCCGTAGACGGTTTGGGCACGATGGGCGTCGCCCGACGCGCGAAGATGGGCGAAGCCTCCGTACGAGGCGAGGCCCACCATGTCGGCGAGGCTCCGTACGAGGTCGGCCGCCCGTTTGGTAATGCCGTAGACCACCGCCATCTCGGGTCGGAGGAGAACCGCCACGAGGGTCACGCCGCTGTTGTTCATGATCGCGACGGATACTCCGGAGAGGAACATCGGCAAGGAGAGCGTGAGCAATTCGCGTAGCCTTTCCTTACGGACGCGGCAGGCACGGCGGATACGGGCGTCGATCCCGAAAAACCAGACGACGCTGCCCAAGAAGGCGACACCGACTCGGACGACGAGACCCAGCGCGACGGACGAAAGGCCATAGCCCTGATGGAGCAGGCCCGCGGTCAGGGCGAAGCCCAGCAAGGTGCCCGTCAAGGCGAAGCGGTAGATAAGGCGCGTGTCTTGGAGACCGCGGGCAAGACCGTGGAGGCCGTAGTCCAGAAGCATCATGCACGTCGATATCGAAGCGACGACGAAGCAGGTTCGGAGAGTCGCCGCCTCTTGGCCGCCGATATGCAACCAGCCTGGAACGAAGGGGGAGATGGCGTACAACAGGATTCCTAGAGCCGCCGCCAAGCCGCCGAGCGCCAGAAAGCCCGCCGCGAAGTCCTCTCCGCAAGCCCGATAGTCCTCGCGCGCCTGGGCCGCTCCCACACGTTGGACGAGGAGGTTCGGGATGCCGAAGTCGAACGCGAGCATCCACACGAGAATCTCGCCCGAGGCCAGCCATGCTCCGTAGAGGTTCGCGCCGACACGATGAAGAACCAGCGGCGTGAGCAGGATCGCCTGGAGCGAGGCGGCGAACATATTCGCCGAGCTGCCCATAAAGGTGGTCAGGGCGGCCCGCCGCCGCCCAAAGACGCCTCTCACGCTTCCTCAGATGGCGCGCGGCGGGGGCGGCGTCGCGCCTGGATCAGCGCCGCGAACGAGCCCAACGTCAGTCCCACCAAGGCCGCGACCGCGAGGTTTTTCGAGAAACTCTTGTTGACCGGTTTCTCGGCGACCTCAGGGGCGTCCAGCACCTGCCAGCGCCGAGGGTCGCGCTCGCTTTGCAGCGAGGCCAAGCTGTATTGGCCCTGAAGCTGCGCGACCACGGTTCCCTGCATCGCAACCTCTCGGGTCAACCGAGAGAGAGTGATGGACTCGCCGGGAGCCTCAGCGGCAAGACGACGAACCGCGAGCAACTGAGCCTCTAGGCCGGCCTGCTGGAGCAAGAGTTCCGGCAGGCCCGTCGTGGCTTTCTCCGAGGCGCTCAGAACGCCGATGTCCACCGCCCTGACGTAGTTCTGCACCTCAACGGCCAGACGCTCTTTCGCGATGAGGATCGTCTTCTGAAGCTTATCGACCTCGGGAGACTCAGGCGAGAGGGTCAGAAGGGCGGTTTGAAGGTTGTACTGCGCCTGCGCGAGGCGATCTCGCCAGCGAGCGACCGCCTCCGATTCGACGGGCAAAGCTCCGCCAGCCTGGGAGACGACGCCGAGGCGCCGCCTCGCCGAACCCAGTGCGGCATCGACCCGCTGCTTGTCGATCTCAAGTCCTTTGAGCATCTCGTCCCAACGGGAACCGGCTGGCATGATGGCGGAGTCCTTCCCCGAACCCGCCGTGGCGACGCTGGGCGCGGTCTTCGCCTGGCGCTGGAATTCGAGCAGTCGGCTTTCGGAGGCACGGAGCTTGGCCTTTTCCTTCATGAGTTGCGCGCCGATCGCGCGCGAGTCGTCGCTGGAAAGGGGATCGCTCAGGTCGCGATTGATCTGGACGAGAGCGTCCAGGTGCAAGGCGACGACCCGTTTCGCGAGAGCAGGGTCGCGGTCTCTTGCGGATATGGTGAGGCTGCTCTCCGCCATCTGGTCCACGACCTGGGTCATGTCCTTGATCTCCCTCGGCTTTTTGCCCGTGCGCTCTCCGACGAACTCACGCGTTCGTTGGCTGTCGAGGAACCCTTCGTAGATCCTCAACGGCGTTGCGCCCCCGGTCAAGGCGGCGAGCCCGCTGGCCGCATCGCTAAAGCTGGTGGCGCCGAGGATGCTGGGGCTCTTGACCGGAAAGACGATGGTCGAACTCGCCTCCCAAACGGCGGGTACGAGCAGGGTGTAGGCGGCGCCAATCAGAATCGACGCGCCGAGGGCCCCGAACATCGTCTTCCGCTCTTGCCAAAGGACCGATGAAAGAGGCGTTTCCGGCGAGAAATCGCTCAACGTCCCAGCCCTGTCAGATTTTGAAGGAGGAACGCCGCCGAGAGCGCCTGAACCGCAGTGTTGACGGTGATACCCCGCGATGTGGTGAATAACACCATGTCTCCCGGTCTGATCTCCGGGTTTGCCGCCTGCTTCCCATCCTTTAGAAACTCGTCCAGGTTGTACTGGGTTACGACGAACTTGCCCTCCGCGCTCGGACGCGCGACGGAGATCCGTCGCAGGACGCCGCGCGCGTTGATCCCTCCGCTCTCGGCGAGCGCGTCGGTGAGTCGATAGACCTTGTCCTCCCGCATCGCGAACTTGCCGGGCCGGTTGACCTCGCCGAAGACGTAGAAGACCCGTTCGTTTTTGAGGAGAACCACCACGTCGTCCCTTTGTAGGGCGACCTTCGGCAAGGGGTTCCCGTTGCGCAGACCGGAAAGATCGTAGCGGGCCATCGTCCCCCCACGCACGACCACGACGTTACCAAGCGCCGCGTCCGACGTCACGCCGCCCGCCTCGGCGACGGCGCGCACAAGGTCGGTTTCGCCCCGCGTGGTGAACTCGCCCGGTTTGGCGATCTCGCCCACCACGGTAAAGCGCATCGTCTGAGCGGGCTGGACGGTGAGAGCGTCGCCCGCCTGTAGCTTGGGCGGAACCGCCTTGGTCGGACGCGCGGGAAGCTCGATCGTCGCATCTCCCCGACGGATCACGATCACATCGTCCTCGAGCGGGTCGGCGGCGTTCTGCTCCTTGAGGAAGCCTCCTGCCGCCGCGACCGCCTGGTAAGGATCGCTGTTCGCAGGCACTCGGACGAGTCCGGGCTTTTGGACCGAGCCGGTCACCCAAACCCTGAGGAACGCCACCGGAGTCAGGGTCACGACGTCGTTGGGTTGGAGAACCGTGTCGGCAGGACCGTTCTTCGAGAGAAGCTCGGCAAGATTGAACTGTTGCGGGACGCCATTCCCCCGGAACAGCTGGACTTCGGTCTGATCCGCGTCCTGGTCGACTTCGGAAGTCGCGATCAACTGGCGCAAGGTCATCGAAGGTCGGTACGGCACATCGCCCTTGCCCGTCGGACTGACGAGATAGACGCTCTCCAGGCGCTGGGATTTCAGCGCGAGCATCACCTCGCGAGGTCGGACGAACTTCGATAAGGCCCGTCGGATAGCGTTTTGAGCCTCTTCCCAGGTTTTTCCGGCGACCGGTACCCGCCCGAAGCCCGTACCGTAGATCGCTCCGTCGTCGAGCACCTGGTATTCGCCGCTGAACGGCGTGCCGTTCAAGGCGCTGCTCGAGACGCCGTTCACAGAAGTGGTCGGCACGCCGTTCACGACGATACTGAGCGTATCGCCCGCCCTCAGACGATGGGGCGCGACGGTCGGCGTTTGAGTCAGGGCGAAGGCGAAGAGAAGGAAGAGCCTCATGGTGCGGTGGTGAAGAGAAAGGCGGCAGTCGACTCAAGGAGAGCAAAGGGGCTTGGATCGCGGCCCTGAAGAGCGAGGCGATCGTTCGCGGTAGGGTGGGCCGATTCGCAAAGATACGACCGTCCGCTGCGGCGGAAGAAGCCTACCGAACCGGCCCGGCGGCGGATCGGCTCGAAGCGGTCGTCGTTGCTCATCGGTCGTAGGTCGATTCGACGGCGGCTGGAGAGGGCACGGGGGCCGGACGGATCGTCTTCCGGCGGGTCGCGACGTCGATGAACAGCTCCTCGTAGCGGGGAGCCAGGCTTTCGATACTCGCCTCGTTCAACACGGCGGATCGGCCCGCGCGGCCCATCGCGTCCCGCCGTTCGGGCGCCGTCGCGACGAGTCTCCGGACCGCCGCCGCCAGTTCGACGGCGTTCTCCGGGGGGAAGGTCAGCCCGGCCTGGGCCGAAGCGACCATTTCAGCGGTATCCCCGGACACGCCGCAGAGGATCGGGCGGGCGCTCGCCATGTAGGCTTGAGTCTTGCTAGGAACGGTGATCGCGAAGAGGGGATCGTCTTTCAGGTGGATAAGCAGGGCGTCGGCCCAAGCGAAGAACGACGGCATTTCCAAGGCAGGGTGGTGCCCGAGGAAGCGGACGTTCGAGAGTCCCGCCTCTTCCGCCCGCGCGGCGAGCCGGGATCGATCGACGCCGTCGCCCAGGATCACGAACTGAACGCGGGGCAGGTCCGAAAGGAGCCGGGCCGCCTCGATCACGGTGTCGAGAGCCTGCGCGGGTCCGAGATTGCCCGCGAAGACGACGTTGAAGCGACCTTCGGCGAGCGCGTGGCGCTCGCCGAAGGCGGTATCCCGCGGAACGGGCCGGAACGCCGCCGCGTCGGCAAATTGGGAAAAAACGTGGATCTTGTCGGCGTCGGTCCCATGACCGACCAGGTTTCGTTTCATGCCCGGCGAGGTGACGACGATCGCCGCCGCTCCCGCGTGCAGGAAGTCGCAAATCCGCCGGATCGCCCTGGTCAGGCGTCCGGGGCGGACCATCCCGGTGCTCGTAAGCGTCTCAGGCCAAAGATCGTGGATCTCGAGGACGTAGGGCGCTCGCTTGACCTTCGCGAGAATCCAGCCGGCGAGGGCGGTCGTCAAGGGCGGATGGTGAATCCAGAGCACGTCGGGGCGGCGCGTGAAGAGACCGCCCAGGAACGTCGCGGACGCGCCGAAGCTCAGGTAGCTCAGCGCACGTCTCCGGCGCGACAGGCTATGGTCGGGAAACATGGGGATGCGGACGACTTCCACGCCATCGATCGTCTCCTTCTCGCACAGCCGCTGGCGGTATCCGTCGTAGACCTTTCCGAAGGGATAGTTCGGGAAGGACGTGAGCGCCTGCGCCCGGTGTCCCCGCGCCGCGATCAACCCAGCGAGCCTCGACGTTCGGCTGTCGCAGGGCTCAGGGGCGTAGTGCATCGAGAGGAAGAGGATCTTCATCGCGTTTTCGCCCGGTGGTAGCCGCACACCAGATTGGCGACGACGGCGGAGACGTTCGCCTGCGTGTACTCCACGGGGGGCGTCCAGTCCGTGGGCGAGGCGAGAGCCACGCCCACCGAACGGAGGATGGAATGGGGCTCTCCTCCCGAAAGGACGCCGGCCCCCGCCTCCAGGGTTTCGGCACGCTCGGTCACGTCGCGCACGATCACATTGGGGGTGTGGAGAAGCGCGGCTTCCTCTTGGACCGTCCCGCTGTCGGTGAGGATGCACCTCGCCTCGGCTTCCAACCGGACGAAGTCGAAGAACCCCAGCGGATCGGTAAAGCGGACGAGCGGCGACTTGGGTGAGATGCCCCCTTGCTTGAGCCTGTCCGCCGTGCGGGGATGCAGACTGACGACGATCGGCTGGCTAAAGGTCTCGGAGACGAGATCGAGCCCCGCCATAAGGCCCGCTAGGCGTTGGGGATCGTCGACGTTTTCCGCACGGTGGAGCGTGACGAGGAAGAATCCCCGCGACGTGAGGCCGAAACGCTCCAGAACCGCACTGGCGGCGATCTTCTCACGACTCGCCTCGATCACCTCATGGATCGGATTGCCGCTCACGTAGATCCGGTTGCGGTCGATCCCCTCAGCGATCAGGTTCTCCTTGCTTCGCTGCGTGTAAGGAAGGAGAACCTCGCTGCAATGATCGATCACGCGACGATTGATCTCCTCGGGTACGCGATCGTCGTAGCAACGATTGCCCGCCTCCATGTGATAGACCGGGATTCGCATTCGTGCCGCGACCATGGCGGCGAGCCCGCTGTTGGTGTCGCCCAGAATCAGCACCCGGTCGGGCCTCGCGCGCAGGAGAAACTCACCCGAGAGCCGGATGATCTCGGCCATCTGCGCCGCCATGCTGCCCGCCCGAATGCCCCAGTACTCATCCGGAGTTCGGACGCCGAGTTCACTGAAGAACACGTCGCTAAGGTTCGGGTCGAAGTTCTGTCCCGTGTGGACGAGAACCTGGTCCGCGACACGGTCGATGGCCTCGATCACTCGGCTGAGCCGAATAATCTCGGGCCTCGTCCCGAAAATCGTCGCGACCTTCAAGCCATGAGTCCTTGACGAATCTGCGGGATGATGGGGCCGAGCAGCCGCCGGATGCCGTCGTCGTCCAGCGTCACGTCCTGCGAGGAGTACTCCCCGCCTAGAACCGGTTGATCGACGTAGGCGGGCTGCAGCTCCTGGAGCATCGGCTGGATGACGTAGTACGCGCCACGCTCCACGGTGCGAATCCGCTCCTCCTCGCTCACCATGATCTCGTGGACCTTCTCGCCGGGACGGATGCCGGTGTTGATGACGGCGATGTCGCGACCGTCGATCAGAACCCGCGCAAGGTCGACGATCCTCGCCGCCTGCACCTTCGGCACGAAGATCTCCCCAGTACGGGCGTGTTGGACGGCCGCGAAGACGGTGTCGACCGCCTGATCGAGACTGAGCAGGAAACGGGTCATGTCGGGCGTGGTGATCGTCACCGGACCGCCACCGTCGATCTGCTGGATGAAGAACGGAACGACCGAGCCGCGCGAGGCGATGACGTTGCCGTAACGCACGCCGTTGAAGCGGGTGTGAGAGCACTGGAGGTTCGCCTCGATAAAGATGCGCTCCATGATCGCCTTCGTCATGCCCATGACGTTGATGGGCTTGCACGCCTTGTCCGTCGAGATGGCGACCACCTGCTCGACCTGGTTCCTCGTGTCCCGAATGGCGCACACGAGGTTCTGAGCGCCTACGACGTTCGTCTGGACCGCCTGGAAGGGGAACTGCTCGCAGGTCGGGACCTGCTTCAGAGCGGCCGCGTTGAACACGATGTCGACGTCTTGGATCGCGCGGGAGACGGAGTCGCGATCCCGCATATCGCCGATCTGAAAGGCGAGAATGTCTTTTGAACGCGTGTAGATCGTCTCGTCCGTGGCTTCGCCGAGGTTGCGGAAGTCGGCGCGCATGTGATGTTGCTTGGTCTCGTCCCGGGAAAAGACGGTGATCCGCCGCGGAACGCCCGCCTCGCCGGTAAGAAGGCGCCGGACGATTGTTTTACCGAGAGAGCCCGTGCCGCCGGTAACGAGAATGTGCTTGTTGTTGAGAAACATGGGAGGGGGAACTAGCCATAGATCGTTGCGGCTAAGAACTCAATTTGATCGCCGGTCATCCGCCAAAAGGTCGTTTAGAAGAGACAAGCCCGATTTTCATCTATGTTTACCAGGGAGAAGTCGAACCACGGTTAAGATTTTCGCCCAATCTTCAACGGGATTCGACGCTAATCGCCCGCTTTCGACGTGGGTTCGTCTCAATACAAGACGCTCCTTAAACGTAAAACGACCACTCTCCGCCACTTTTTCGGGGCAAACACCCTGTTTGCCCCTTCGAACATCCTCATTGCTCGGCCATGAGCCGCTCCGGCGCGGGATAGGGATGCGGGTCTCTCGCCATGTCCGTGACCATCGTCGGCCAAGCTGGCGGAACGTAGCCCGTCGCTCTTCGAAAGCGGGTCGAGTCGAGAGTGCGATCGATCGCGACGTCGTCGCTCGCTTGGACCGTCAGGTCGAGCCCGTAGGCGCGGGAAAGCAAAAGGAGGAGGTCGTACTTGGAGATGGGCTCGGCCGACACATGGTAGAGCCCTTGGAGGTCGGTCCTCGGAAGAACCACCTCGCGAACGACCCGTGAAAGCTCAAGGGTCGTCAGGCCGCTGAATAGAGCCTTGGTGTATCCCGGTACGACGCCGCCCTTCTGGGACAACACCCACTCGACGAGACTCACCCCGGCTCTCAGCTCGCGACCGACGATCGACGTACGCAGAGTGAGGTGCGGCGCGTCGAGAACCTCGCCCATCGCCTTGCTTCGCCCGTAGAGGTCTTCGGCGTTCGTGAGATCGCTCTCAACGTAGCCGCCCTTGCGACCGTCGAAAACGCAATCGGTGCTGATATGGATCAGCCTTCGCCCCTGGGCCGTGCAGAGTTTTGCGAGTCGGTGAGGAAGGAGCGAGTTGATCGTGAGGCAGGCGACGGGATCCTTCGCCTGAGCCTGTTGCTTGATAACTCCGATGCAGTTGACGACGACCGCCGGATCGACGCTTTCGACCGCCTTCTCGATGGTGGCGAACGCCTCGGCGTCGACGCCGCCCACGGTTTGGACCGAGCCTGCCGCGTCGCTCCGGACGGTCGTCCATACGGAGTGGCCCTCCGTCAGCGTCTCGACCATCTTGTGACCGAGCATCCCGGTTCCTCCGAGCACGAGAATCCTCACTCTACGATTATGAATACACGACGAGGCTCCCGTTCGAGAGGGTCTCGACGCCGGGATGAGGGTAACGTCTGGCGGATGCGTCTTTTGGCCGTTCTGCCCGCGATTCTTCTCCTCGGATCGGCGCCCCTGGCGTACGGCCAGCAGCGCGATCTTTCCGGCAAAGACCAGTACCCCCAGTTCCGCGTCTTGTCGGGCTTGCCCGGCGGCGGGTTCGGCGTGTTGCCGAACGGCCAGCCGAGCATCAACGGGGCGGCGGCGCTCGCGACCCCGATCGGCTATTCGATGGGTGGCCACGGCGCGATCGGACTCTTCAACACGGCGACGAACCTCAACCCTTTCCAGTTCGACGGCAAAGACGCGACGGAGCAGCACTCGAACGGCACGGCCGAAATAATGGCTGGCGGTTCGTACGCGGGCTTCCGCGGCACGGTCAGCTACATGGTCCTGAGCACCGCCCTCGATGGCGCGTTCAACGTTCAGGTCTCGCCCCCCCTCCAGGGGCGACTGGGGGTGGCGTTCGGCGTTCAGGACGTGGGCGGCAGCGGCGGCGCGGCGGGACAGGGCTTCAGTCTGGCGGAGGACGACCGGAGCAGCCGCTCGTACTTCGCCGTCGGCACCTACGACCTTGGAAAACACGCCTACGCCTCTCTCGGCGTCGGCGACCGTCGGTTCCGGGGGGCCTTCGGTAACGTGAGCGCCCTGATCAACAGCCGCCTGCGCGGTATCGTCGAGTACGACGCCTACAACTTCAACCTTGGCGTCCTCTACAACACGGGGCCTTGGCGCGGGTTGAGCGAGAAGGGAAGAGACATCGAGTCCAACCTCTTCGTCGGCCTCGTCCGAGGGAAGTATGCGACCCTCGGACTCACCCTGACCCTATAGCCGGATGGGGCGGCGCTGGTCGAACGTCGACCCGGCGCGAATCTAGAGCGCCATCCGGGAGTGGGGTGCAAACGAGATAAACCTCCAAGGCTAACGCCAACGCGTTTTGAGTTCTCGAACCCAAAACCAAGCCTTACGATGCCAAGGGTTTCCCTTGTCGACTATCGTGCGCAGGCGGTAGCGCGGGTCGAGAAGCTCATGCATCTTCGGTGGACCGTGGAACTTGACGATCGTGGCCTCCTCAAGCAGCGCTCGTCCGACGGACCACCCGCGCTTGGCCGCTCCTCGCGCGACGCCGTAGCTCTGAACCATTCCTTCGGGAAAGGTGGTTACGCGGTCTTCCCAACCGTTGGCCCGAAGGACGCCCGTCATGAAGTCCTGATCCCCCGGCACCCTTTGGGCGAACTCCTTCCCCGCTTCGTAGGCTCGAGGAATCTGCGCGAGCGCCTCGGTCTGCCGAATGCGCATGACGCTGCTGTTGTACGTATCGTAGTTCCAATCGTTCACCGCGACGAGGTCGTGCGGCTGGCCGAACGCGAACTCCAGCAGGGCCGACAGATCCTTATGGATCACGAGGCTCGTGTCCAGATAGAGAAACTCTTCGAACGGGATCCGCGCCGGATCGAAAAGACTCAGCTTGTACGTCGTCGGACGCATGCCCGCCCGAGGCGGGGGCCATCCGCCCACGTCCAAAAGGCGGATCGATCGGGGAAACCCGCCGGAACGATCCGACGCGCAGGCAAGGTCGAAAGGCAAGGGCATATGGCGCCGGAGCATCGACTCCAGCCGAACGACGTACTCGTTTCGAAGCTCACCGACCGCAAGGCAGACGACCTGGATCCGGCGGGGGAGCATCGATCGTCAGGCTACCCAGCACGTCTTAGGAATGGGACGCCCAGAGGGTAAAATCGCCCCACGCGTCGAAGGCTCGGGTCAAGGCGATCTTCTTCCATGGAGCTGCTCCTATTCGGCTTCTCTCACCACGCGCGCATGGCCGTCCAGGCGAAGCCCCACCGCTTCCGAGGCGTGAGCCGCAACTCGGTGCGCCGTCTCGCGTGGCTCCGCGCGATCCTTCCTCTCCCCGAGGCCAGCCGGAAAATCGGACGCGAGGCGTTCCCGAAGCTGCCGCCGCGCCAAGCCTGGGCCATCGCCCAGATTCTTTGGAGGGGGATCGAACGGACCGACGCGGTCGCCGTCTGGAACGGTTCGCGCGACTTCGCCTTGGCGGCCACGCGTATCGCCCACATCTTGAACAAGCCCCTGGTGTTCGTCGAAAGCGGTCTCCTCCCTGGAACGTATCAGATCGATCCGAAAGGCATCAACTTCGCCTCGTCGCTGGGCGAACTGACTCCGGAGACGCTTCGCGCGATGGTCCTGCCGGACTCGGCCTGCGAGACGGCTATCGCCTTCCGCCAGCGTCCTCTAGGCCGGGACACCGGTCATGCGGCGGTGATCGGAAGCGACTTCGACCTGCCACAAGGATTCGTCCTCTTCGCCGCCCAGGTGCACGACGACTCTCAGATTCAGCGATTTTCGCCCGACTTCACTTCGGTCGAGGCGGCGATCCGCTACGTCGCGGTCGAGTGCGCCGCCCTTGGCGTACCGCTCGTGGTGAAGGAGCACCCCTCAGACCACGGTCGCATCGACTATTCAGCCCTGAGAGCGTCGCTCCCAGATGTGCGATTCCTCGCCGAAGCCGACAACGCCGCGCTTATTGAAGCCTGTCGCGCGTTCGTGACGGTCAACTCCAGCCTGGGTCTCCAAGCGGTCCATGCCGGCAAGCCCACGTTTACTTTGGGAGACGCGGCCTACAACCTTCCGGGCGTCGCTACGCGCATCCGCCCTCCGGATCGACTTCGAGACGCTCTGCAGCGTCCTGACATCGATGCCGATCTGCGCCGGAAATACTTCGCCTATCTCACCGGATCCTCCCTCGTGGCGTGTAAATCTCGGATTCCCGACGATGCCGAGTTGCGCGACGTCATCGATCGGATGATTTCGGTATTGAAGGCCCAGGGCAAGACGGAGCGATAGAGACCTCAACCGGTCGCAAGCGGGCTTTCAGGATCGGAGCCCGTAGGCCTTGTTGTCGTGGATAAGCCGGGCTCGACGTCTACGTCGGGTTCAGCCACCCGATCTCCGGCGGCGGCTCGCTCCTGCTCATAAGGGGTCTCGCTCGGGCTTCAGAGCGCCCCGTACCGGATGATCGTCCGCGAACCCACGCGCTTCTTACGGGGACTTCGTGCGCTTGGACGAGCGACAGTTCCTGTTGGACCTTCTCGCGGACGACGGGGCGGCGGGCGCGATCTCGACGCCTTCGCTGCCAACGACGATGTGTTCGAGGGGTCGGTACGCCAAGCGTCTGGCAGGTTCGTCAGCCCATCCGCCGAATCTCCGTCGAGCGTTGGCGACGCTACGAGCCTTGGCTGGGCGAGTTCGCAGAGCTCGCCTAACCACCCTAACGGTTCGACGCGTCGGCGTCCGCCGCTTAGCCCCTCATCTTCCCTCTTTGGCGGGGGGAACTCGGACGGTCCCGGTACGGGCGAGCTTGCCCCAGCCCGCCGCGCCGCCCGCTACCGCGCGCACGAGCGATCGGAACATGACCGCGTACATGAGCTGGCGGTATGCGAACCGTTGCAACAGGAGGGGGAAAAGACGCCAGAGCGGCTTGCGCTCCATGCGCAGGGCCACCGCCGCGCCGAGCATCTCGGCCACCATAAACACCGCGTAGAGGATCGCGACGTGCTGCAGGTTGGCCGTCGCCTTCGCGACCGCCTCCGCGTGGTTCTCGCCACCCGGACTGGACAGGGTCGTGGTGAAATCGGCCAGCGTTACCAGGACCTCAAGGTCGATCAGCGGCGCGAGGGCCTGGAACACGACGCCGAACAGCCACTGCACCGGCAGGGCCAAGCCTCCGAACCAGCCGTGTCTTCCCAGAGCGCCCCGGTGCTTCCACAGGCACTGAAGGGTGCCGTAGGCCCAACGGAAGCGCTGCTTGAAGAACGGCCCGAACCGCTCGGGGGCCTCGGTGTAGGCGTAGGCGCGGGGCTCGTTCTCCAGCCGCCACTCCGCCCGGCGAAGGCGCCAAGTCAGATCCATGTCTTCGGCCAGGGTATCGGTCTGGTAGCCGCCCGCCGCGAGGACCGCGTCGCGGCGCCACATTCCGATCGCGCCCGGCACCACGGTGATACAGTTCAGGCGCGCATAGGCCCGGCGGTCGAGGTTCTGGCTGGTGATGTACTCTAGGTCCTGCCATTTCGTGAGCAGGTTGATGCGGTTTCCCACCTGCACGTTGCCCGCCACCGCCGCGACCTTCGGATCGCTGAAATGGGCGGCGAGCCGCCCGATCGCGTGGGGTTCAAGGATCGTGTCGGCATCGATATGGAACAGCAGGTCTCCCGTCGCGAGGGCGATGCCTTCGTTCAGGGCCGAGGCCTTGCCGCCGTTAAGCTTGCTCAGCACCCGTACCTTCGGGTGTTTCGGTACCGCTTCCGCCGTTCCGTCGGTCGAGCCGTCGTCCACGACGATGATCTCCAGCAGGTCGGCTTCGCTGGCGAGGACCGACTCGACCGTGCGAGCGATCACCGCCACCTCGTTGTAGCCCGCGATCACGACGGAGATCGTGCCGTAGGAGCCGGTAGGAATCCCTTCCTTCCGTCGCTGAGCGAGGGCTAGAGGGACGACGAGGGCGGTCCGGGCGAGGCCGAGGACGATCGCGACGGTAAAGGCGACGGCGAGGAACGCCACCGTCTTGAACGCCGCGCCGAGGCCGAAGCGCCCGAGCATGTAGTTCAGCCGGTCTCCGGCCGAGAGGGGCGGCATCACACCGTCGCGCGTCTTCCCGATCAGGCTCGACACCGTTACGAACTCGTAACCCTCCGCCTTGAGCTTGGGGATCATCATCCCGAGGGCCTTCACCGTCTGCGAGCGGTCGCCGCCCGCGTCGTGGAGCAGGATGATGTTGCCCTCGTCGTCGCCTCCTTTCCGCCGCTTGAGATCTTCGAGCACCGCGTTCGAGATGTCCTCGGCGGTGCGAGGACGGCTCCCCTTGGGCGTCTCGATCGTGGGGTTCCAATCGAGTGGGTCGACGTTCTCTCCCACCGTGATATAGTCCAGGGCGTCCGCGATGAGCACCGGCGCGAGCTGGTCGGGCGTCTCGGGCTCGGAGTCGGCGTTGTACGGGGGGCGGAAAAGGACGCTGGAGTGGCCCGTCGCGCCTTGGATGGCGATCTGGGTGAGCGTGATCTCCGCGCGGGCGCGGGCGTCGGAGACCGCGCCGAGATCGGGATGGGTGAAGGAGTGGTTACCGATCTCGTGCCCTTCGTCGTACTCGCGGGAGACGAGGTCGGGCATCGACTCGACGTTCGCGCCGATGTCGAAGAACGTTCCGGGGACGCCCAGCCGCTTCAGCTCGTCGAGGATCGCGGGCGTCCACTGGCGGTCGGGGCCATCGTCGAAGGTCAGGGCGAGCTTTCGGGGCACGTAGCCGCTTTTCGCGACCACGAACGGCGAGGCGTAGCTCAAGGTGCGGCAGGTGTCGACGAAGCCCTCCTTGTCCATCGCGATCTGCCGCTCCCCGTTCCGGGCGCGGCTCTGCACGTCCAGGATCTCGCCCCGTCCTTGAAAGCTCACCTCGTAATCGAAAGAGATTCGCTCGAGGGCCTTGGGGTCGACGCGCTTGAACAGGCGATCACGGTTGAAGAAGCTCCAGAGCGCGGGATCCTCGCTGCCGAGCTGCCAGAGCGCGGCGCCCCGAAGTCCGAGGTCGCCGGCGGAGAGCAGTTGGTTGTAGGCGGAGACGGCGTCGAGGTACCAGACGCGGTGGAGCTTGTCGTCGTCGTCCCGATAGGCGAAGGTCGTGTTCGAGTTGTCCGGGTCGAAGCGCAAAACCTTGTCGGGACTTTCGTCCCGGTAGCCGTCGGCCGTGGTGAGGGCGTCTTGGAACGTGAGGTCGACGCCCCTCTTCTGGCCTTGGATCCAGTCGTAGCCGAAGTTGCCGACCCCCATGACGATCTTCGACTCGGGCACGGTCTCCAGAACGTGAGCGAGATTGGACTGGCTCCATTCCAGGGCGGCGACGGGCCCCGCTTCGCTGTCGGCCGAATGCTGGTCGTAGAGCATCGGGACGATAAAGTCGCACGGCTCCGCCATGGCGGCGAAATCCAGCTCGTCGTTCCCCGGCTCGACCGCCGCCGAAACGCTCAACCCCCGGGGGGCGAACGCCTTATGGAGCGCGTTGGCGAACTGGATGTAGCCTTTCGAGTCCGTTCCGTCGAGTTCCTCCAGGTCGAGGTGGATACCATCGTAGTGGTGGGCGACCAGAAAGGCGGCAAGCTCCTGCGCCAATTTGGCTTGGAGCGCGGGGTCGCGGAGAAGGGGCTTCGAAAGGGCGGGATCGAAGCGATCCTTGCCGTAGTTGTCGAGGATGGGGAGGATGCGCAACCCCGCCCGGCGGGCTAGGGTCTCGACGGTGGCCGTCCTAGGATTGAGCTTAGGATCGTAGTCACGTCGGTAGTCGATCGACTTCCCGTCCGCCGAGAGATGGAGCCACTCGGGTGCGACGTGGGTCAGCGCGTTCGCGTGTTCGCGCAGGGAGTCGACGCCGGAACTCTCGTAGGGCGCGTAGTAGCCCAGCACGATCCGGTCCTGAGGTTTTTTGACACCCGCCACCGCCGCCTTCCGAATGTCCGCCGCCAGAAGTCTGCGCAGTCTGGGCGCGAGAACCGTCGTCCCCTTCCGGTCGATGGTCAGAGGATCCTGATAGGTCGTCGAGCGATGAGTCACCCGCAGCTTCGGCAGTTGGGGTCCGAAGAGGAACGTCACCACGACGAGCATCGCGGCGACTGCCAGAGCGACGACGAACAGCGCCCCGGTCACGGCGGCGGCCACGCGTCGGCGCCGCCCGCTGGGGTCGAGGAAGATAGGAGACTCGGCCATGGTCTTCGGGATGCTTAGAGGGCAACCCGCCGAAATAGACGGGCGTTCCTATCTTACAGGCTTCACATCCCTCAGGAGGCTTTCGTCCTTACCGAACGGTTCGAACGTTCAACCGATTCGAGGTCGAAACCCACTCGGTAACGAGACTGAAGGCGGCGAGACCGGATGCGAGCGGCACCCAGAGCCTTCCTTGCTGATACACCGGGCGCATCGACGGCCCTGGCTGGAAGTTTCGCTGTCCGCGCTTGGCGTCGTACTCGATCGAATTCTTCGTCGGCCCGTCCTGGCTCCGTACGGTTGCCCGCATGTCCCGACCGTCCCAGATCACCTTTTGACCCGTCTCCTCGAAGAACTTGACGGGCACGTATACCATCTTTCCGATCAGCTTCGGAGCGTAGGCCACCGAGCGGTTGTCGACGGTGATGGTCACCTTCTTGCCCGACCGCAGGGCGGTCATCGCCTTCAGGGTCGCGGCGTCGATCAGGCGGACGGTCGAGGAGGGTGCGACGGTCGTCGGGGAGGCGCCGGTGACTTGGGCGCTCGCGAAGGAAACGGCGCCGAGGAGGACGAACGGTAGGACGGCTTTCACGATTCTACGACGGCGACAAGTCGAAGAAGGCTCCCACGATCGCAACGGTGGGGATCAGGCGGCGACGGTTTCGTACGTGCGAAGGGGGTAAGGCCAAAACCGAAGAGCCCACCCCGGATTTTCCGGGGTGGGCTCTCCTCGGGCGCGGACAAGCCGCCCGCGCCGCGATCCGGCGGCTTAGCGGCCGCCGGCGGCCTTGGCCTTGATCTCGGTCGCGATGCTGTTCGGGACCTCTTCGTAGTGCGAAGGGGTCACGTTCGGCTGGGCGCGGCCCTGGGTCAGCGACCGGAGGGTCGTGACGTAGCCGAACATCTCCGAGAGCGGGACGTGCGAGTTGACGATCGTAACGCCGCCCATCGCGGGCTCCATGCCCTCGATGCGTCCGCGGCGCGAGTTGATGTCGCCCACGACGTCGCCCACGTTGCCTTCCGGCGTCGTGACCTCGACGTGCATGATCGGCTCCTTGAGCAAGGGGCCGGCCTTCTCCATCGCCGCCTTGAACGCCATCAGACCAGCCTGCTTGAACGCGTTCTCGTTCGAGTCGACCTCGTGGTACGAGCCTTCGGTGAGCGCCACCTTGATGTCCACGACCGGGTAGCCGGCGAGGACGCCCGAGATCAGACCCTCGCGGATGCCCTTCTCGCAGGCGGGGATGTACTCCTTCGGAATCGAACCGCCGACCGTCTTGTTCTCGAACACGAAGCCCGAGCCCGCCGGAAGGGGCTCCATCTCGACCCAGCAGTGGCCGTACTGACCCGAACCACCCGTCTGGCGGATGTAGCGGCCCTCGCCCTTCGCCTTGGAGCGGACCGTCTCGCGGTACGCGACCTGCGGCTTGCCTTGGTTCGCCTGGACGCCGAACTCGCGGCTGAGGCGATCGACGATGATCTCGAGGTGGAGCTCGCCCATGCCCGAGATGATCGTCTGGCCCGACTCGTGGTCCGTGAAGACGCGGAAGGTCGGGTCCTCCTGCGCGAGGCGCTGGAGGCTCGAACCCAGCTTCTCCTGGTCCGCCCGGCTCTTAGGCTCGATCGCGATCTGGATGACCGGCTCGGGGAACTTGATCGACTCGAGGGCGATCTGGTTCTTCTCGTCGCAGATCGAATGGCCCGTGTTGACGTCGTTCAGACCGATGACGCCCACGATCTCACCCGCGTACACCTCGTCGATGTCGTTGCGGCTGTTCGCGTGCATCTCCAGGATACGGCCGATGCGCTCGGTCCGGGTCCGGAAGTCGTTGGTCATCGGATCGCGGTAGGCGACGGTGATCGGGGTGCCCTTCTTCAGGACGCCCGAGTAGACGCGCAGGAACGTGAGACGGCCCACGTACTTGTCCGACATGATCTTGAACGCCAGCGCCGAGAACGGCTCGGTATCGAGCGGCAGGCGCTCGATCTCCTCTTCCGAACGCGGGTCGACGCCGCTGACGCCACCGACGTCGGTCGGCGACGGCAGGAAGTCGACGATCGCGTCGATCATCGCCTGGACGCCCTTGTTCTTGAACGAGGAGCCCGAGATGATCGGAACGATCGAGAGGTCCAGCGTGCCCTTGCGGATGGCGGCGCGGATCTCGTCGGCCGAGATCTCCTCGCCCTCCAGGTACTTCATCGCCAGATCGTCGTCGATGCCGCCGAGCTCGTCGAGCATCGCCTCGCGGTACTCGTTGGCGCGCGCGACGTAGTCGGCCGGGATCTCGGTCTCCGTCCAGGTCTTGCCCTTGTCGTCTTCCTTGTCGTAGATCGACGCCGTCATGGTGACGAGGTCGACGTACCCGAGGTAGTCGGACTCGGCGCCGATCGGGATCTGGATCGGTACGGCCTTGGCGCCGAGGCGGTCCTTGGCACGAGCGAGCACCGTGAAGAAGTCGGCGCCCAAACGGTCCATCTTGTTGACGTAGATGATCCGCGGGACCTTGTACTTGTTCATCTGGCGCCAGACGGTCTCGGTCTGGGGCTGGACGCCGCCGACCGCGCACAGGACGCAGACCGCGCCGTCGAGGACGCGCAGCGAGCGCTCGACCTCGACCGTGAAGTCGACGTGGCCGGGCGTATCGATGATGTTGATCTTGTGCTCGGGCCGGTCCTTCTTCGAACCCGTCCAGAAGCACGAGGTGGCGGCGGAGGTGATGGTAATGCCTCGCTCCTGCTCCTGCTCCATCCAGTCCATGGTCGCGGCGCCGTCGTGGACCTCGCCGATCTTATGGGCCTTGCCGGTGTAGAAGAGGATCCGCTCGGTGGTCGTCGTCTTGCCCGCATCGATATGGGCGGCGATGCCGATGTTGCGGACTCGTTCTAGGGGGTGGCTACGGGGCATGGTTTTGCTCTTTGGAGGCGAGGGTCGCGGGACGCCGGACGATCCGATGCCCCTGCCGCTAAAAACGCCCCGTCTGGTCTAGGCGGGGCGTCTAGGGCGACAAAGGGATTGCGGAGGACCCTCTTCGTTCCTGTCGATCTTTCTTTACGCCGCTTCGAGGCGCAAAACTTCGATCTTTCGGAAGTATTCCGGTTTTCGGGCCCGGAAGTCAATGGAACGGGACAGAGCCTTGACCACGCCCCGACAAACGACTCAGAAGACCGGGTTTCCGCAGGGGCGGCGCATAGGCGAACAGCCGTTCCTCCCTGTAGCGGCGAAGCCGGGTTTCCGGCCCGAACCTTCCCCACGAGAAGCCCATGCCAACCGGAACGGCGCGAAGATCGACGAGAAGGAACGCGTCGTCCAGCCCTTCCGCGAAGGCGCGGATCGACGTGTCGGGCGACGCGAGCGCTTCGGCACGAGCGATCGTTCCGGGGTTCTCGCCCCAAACGTCGAAGAGGCGGTCTTCGTGGACGGCGTCGTTCGTCGAGCGCCCCTCTTCCGTCTCAAGGATGATGAGGTCGAGGAGAAACTCCGCCATCCCGTTCCCTTGATAGAGAAAGACCGGAGCGTCGTGGCAGTCGTAGAAGATCGCCGCCCGCTCCTCCGGGTGGGCGAGGCAGTCGACCACCCAATGGTTGCCGAAGCCGTCGTGGGCGAAAGGAACGCCGTGGGACACGAGGCCTTCGTTCCCGTAAAAAAGGCTGGCCGACGTGAAGTCGAGTTCGACGGCAAGCCCTTCGATCTCGCGGCAGACGAGGAGAAGACGGCGGTAGTCCAAAGGCAGAGGCACGCCAAGCCGCGCTTCGAAAGCGTCGACCTCGGACTCCTTCAGTCCGGGATGGAATACGACGCTCTTCGGATCTCCGCCTTCGCCGATCCATGGGTTGGACCGCAATCGATCCAACGCGTCGAGAACGTCCATCCGCCTAGTCTAGCCGCCTCAGTGCGCCACGATTTGGCCCCCGAAGTTCGGTCACGTCTGAAGACGTCTTGCATCGCGTCGCCTCTCGATCTGATCGCGATGAAACGCGTCGCGGGACGCGCGAACGATCTCGACCACATTGAGGAGTGGAATCCTTATAAGCGACACACGCGACTTCGGCAACAAGACCCCGCGTGGAATCGACCTCGACCGTCTCCGTGACGACTTGAAGATCTAACGACCCTCCGCCCAAAGGTATTCTCCGAGGCGAACGTGAACGGAAAGACTCGGTAGCGGCAGGCTCGGTCCTGTCGAGGTCCTTCCCCAAGGAGATTCGAAAGGGCAAGTCTCGCCGCCACCGGATCCCGACCGAGGATTTCCGCGCGTCCCAAGCACAACCCAATCCCTCGGTAAGGGAAGGAAACGCCATGGCCACCTACGAAGAGAGCTACCTCTACCGTCTCCGTCACTCCGCCGCGCACCTGATGGCGCAGGCCCTCACGGAGCTGTATCCCGGCGTCAAGCTGGCGATCGGTCCGCCCATCGAGAACGGCTTCTACTACGACGTCGAGCCGACGTCCCCCATCCGCGAGGAGGATCTGCCGAAGATCGAGGCGAAGATGAAGGAGCTGGCGAAGCTCGACCAGCGGATCGTCCGTCGCGAGGCCGCCGATCGGGACGAGGCGCGCAAGATCATCCTCGAAGAGACCGTCCTCGACCAGGGGCCCGAGGTCGCGGAGTACAAGCTCCTGCTGCTCGACGCCGTTCCGGCGGGCGAGACGGTGACGTTCTACGACCAGCAGCGCACCGACCGCGAGGGCGTGAAGCACCGGTTCATCGACCTGTGCCGGGGACCTCACGTCGATTCGACGAAGGAGATCAAGCACTTCCGGCTCCAATCGCTCGCGGGCGCCTATTGGCGCGGCGACGCGAAGAACAAGCAGCTCACGCGCATCTACGGCACGGCCTTCGAGAGCAAGGAGGAGCTGGAGCAGTACCTCACGAACCTTGAAGAGGCGAAGAAGCGCGACCATCGCATCCTGGGCAAGGAACTCGGCCTCTTCATGTTCTCGCCGCGCGTCGGCACGGGCCTGCCGCTCTGGCTTCCGAAGGGCGCGACCCTGCGCATGGTGATGACGGACTTTCTCCAGAAGGAGCAGGTCCGGCGCGGCTACGACCCCGTCGTGACCCCCGTGATCTCGAACATCAAGCTCTGGGAGGCGTCGGGCCACCTCGTCAACTACCGCGACAAGATGTTCCCGTTCATGGAGGACGAGGAGGGCGACAAGGAGACCTACGCCCTCAAGCCCATGAACTGCCCGTTCCACATTGAGATCTACCGGTCGCAGATGCGGAGCTACCGCGACCTGCCGATCCGGTACGCGGAGTTCGGAACGGTCCACCGCTACGAACAGTCGGGCGAGGTGACGGGCATCCTGAGAGCGCGCGGCTTTACGCAGGACGACGCGCACCTGTTCGTGACGCCGGACCAGCTTCAAGAGGAGTTTATCGGCGTGGTCAAGCTGATGCAGGCGGTGTTGGCGAAGCTCGGCCTTAAGGAGTACCGCGTCCGCGTCGGCACGAAAGACCCCTCGAGCGACAAGTACGTCGGCCACGACGACAACTGGAACGAGGCGACGAAGGCGATCACCACCGCCTGCGAGACGCTCGGCCTGGAGTACGAGGTGTCGCCCGGCGACGCGGCGTTCTACGGCCCGAAGCTCGACCTGATCATCAAGGACGCCCTCGGTCGCGACTGGCAGATGGGCACCGTGCAGGTGGACTACAGCCTGCCCGAGCGGTTCGAGCTGGAGTACATCGCGGAGGACGGTAAGCCGCACCGGCCGATCATGATCCACCGCGCGCCGTTCGGCTCGCTAGAGCGGATGATCGGTCTCCTCACGGAGCAGTTCGCGGGCGCCTTCCCGCTCTGGATGGCCCCCGTCCAGGTCTCGATCCTGCCCATCGCCGACCGGCACAACGAGGCGGCGGTCGCTCTGGCGGAGCGCCTCCAGGACGTGGTGTTCGACTCGCGCAACCTTCGCGTGAAGGTGGACGACCGGCGCGAGACGTTGGGCAAGAAGATCCGTGAGACCCAGCTCCAAAAGGTCCCCTATATGCTCATCCTGGGCGACAAGGACCTGGAGAACGGAACCGTCGGCGTCCGTTCCCGCGAAGACGGCGACCTTGGGGCGATGACCGTCGAAGCGTTCCTCGAACGGCTCTAGGGTCGAGAGCCCGTCTCCTCGAACCGGTCGTTCGAGGAGACTTCGCACTGGGGTAACTTCCTAGCGATGCGCCTGTCGGACGTTCGTGTCGAGCGTATGACGGACGGATTTCGAGTCTCGGGCCGTTTTGAGAGGGAGGACGGACCGCTCGGCGAACTGTACTACGAGGCGTCGGGCGGCGCGGAGCCGCCCTCGCCCGAGATGGGGGTCGCGGCGCTCTTGGCGGCGGCCCTCCCCAGTACGGTCTGGCTCGGTGAAGACCTGCGGACGGACGAGCCCTGCGACGAGGCGTTCGCCCGGCGCGCGACGCGGATCGCGCGGGGAATCGCCCTCCTGCACGGGCTTTCCCCCAAAACCCAGGTCGCGGCCCCCTTCGCCCACTCGGCGCCGCGCGAAGGCAGGGTCGTCGCCGCCTCGTTCTCCGGTGGCGTCGACAGTTTCTACACCCTGTTCGCCCATCGAAATCCCGAAGGGCCGCTCCCGCTCGGCGCGCTGGTCACCGTCCTTGGGTTCGATAAAAGCCAGGACGAGGCCGCGGGCTTTGGGGATCTACTCGACGACGTGCGCGCCACCGCCGATGGCGAGGGGCTCCGGCTGTTTCCCATCCGGACCAATTTCCGTACCCTGTTCGAAAACAGCGGCGACTGGGGGTCGCTGACCCACGGCGGCCTGCTCGCCTCGCTCGGCTTCCTACTCTCGGGCAGCGTCCACACCTACCTCGTTCCCTCCTCGTATCCGATCGACGGGTTGTTCGCCTGGGGCAGCCACCCGATGATCGACGACGCCCACGTCAGTTCGCACACCCGGATCGTCCACGACGCCTGGCACCTGAACCGCAACGAGAAGCTGCCTCCGATGGCCGACTGGTCGCCGCTTTTGGAACGGGTTCGCGTCTGCGCCCGGACCCGCGCGGGGCGAAACTGTGGGCGGTGCGAGAAATGCATTCGGACGAAGCTGCTCTTCTATCTCAACGACCGACTGGAGGCGGCGACCGCGCTCGGCACCGAGCTGACGCCCGAAATGGTCCGGGGTCTCGTGATGAAGAATCGCCACAAGATCGCCTGGTACGAGGAGTTGGGCGCGATCGCTCGGCGACGCCCCGAGCACGCGTGGGTCGCTCGGGCGATTCGGTACGCGGTCGCGCGCAGCCGCTGGCGCGGGTTCTGCCGACGTTCCTGGAACGCCGTTCGGGGAGCGTCCGACCGATGATCCGCATCGCGGGACTCTCCCTGACCGGAGCCGACGGGTCGTTTCGGGCCTCGGCCACCCTCAAGAGCGATCGAGGGCCGAACGGCGAGCTGTGGTTCGAGGTTCAGGGCGCGGCTCTACCCGACCGGGCGATGGCGGCCAGCGCGTTCGTCGCCGCCCTCACGCCGATCTCGACCTTCCTTGGAGAGAACCTGACGATCGACGAGCCTATCGAGAAGGAGCTGGCTCTCGGCATCGAAGCCATCGCCCGGGGGTACACGCGGAACTGGGGCAAGCCCCCGATCCACGTGGCGGCGGAAGGGGTCAGGGTGAAGGCGAGAGAAAACCGGATCGTCGCCACCTCGTTCTCTGGAGGCGCGGACAGTTTCTTCACTCTGAAAACCCATCTCGGGCCGGAGTCGGTCCATTTGATCGAAGCCTTAGCGATCGTGCTGGGGTTCGACACGCCGTTGGAGGCGACGGACAAGCACGCCGAGCTGCTCGACTGGACCGCCGAACTGGCGGCTTCGCTGGGGCTGCGGCGTTTCGTCCTGCGCACCAACCTCCGGCCTCTGTTCGATCCGCACGCGAACTGGGGCGGCGTGACGCATATCGGCTGTCTCGCCGCGTTCGCCTTCCTGCTCTCGGGGAGCGTCCATACCTACCTTGTCCCTTCCTCCTACTCCATCGACGAGCTGTTCCCGACCGGAAGTCACGCCCTATTGGACTCCGCTTGGATCAGCGGTCCCACCCGCACGCTCAACGAGGGCTGGGAGTACGACCGCGACGACAAGATCCGGGCGATCATGGACTGGGCTCCCGCTCGCGAGAACCTGCGCGTCTGCGCGAGCCGCACGAGCAAGCTCCGCAACTGCGGACGGTGCGAGAAGTGCGTCCGGACGATGATCAACCTTCGCCTACTGGGAGCGCCCGAGGTGCCGATCTTCCCGCACCCGCTTACGCCGCAGATCGTGCGGGATATCCGCATCCATGCTTGGCGAAGCCAGGATCGATACCGGCGGTACCGGCAACGACTGCTCTCGGCGAAGCGCGACGATCTCGACGGGCTGGCGTCGGCGATCGGGATCGCGTTGCTCCGCGGGCGGGCCCGTACCCTGCGATATCGAATTCGCGCGATTTTCCGCGGCTAGACTAGCCTGCCACACGAATGCTCCGCTTCCTTTCGCGCCTCTTCCGCTCCAAGCCGTCGCTCGATCCAGTCGCCTTGGCCGCGCTGGATCTGCGCTCCCGAACGCTGTCGCGGGCGCACGTGGCGCAGGCGGTCTCACGAGCCCTCGGACGGCCCTTCCCCGAGTCGGACGTACGGGAAGAAGACCCGTCGTACCACCGTCTTCGGGCCGAAGGGTTCGAGTTCACCGCCATGTCCTCGAATCGTCCCTACCTTCCCCTGGACGACGGACGCGGCACGCGCGATCTGCGCCTGCGGAACATCATCGATCGTCAGCAGGCCGCAACGGCGATCGACTGCTGGTCCGCGCCCAAGGGCGTCGAGCGAGAGGCGGCGACGGACCTGATGGGCCGCATCCTCGTCGAACTGACGGACGACGCGACGGTCGGAGTCTACGCCTTCCACACCCAGCGGGTGAACGCGGCGGACGAGACGCTCCGAACCATGCTTCGGGAGGGCCGGGCGATGAAGGCCATGTCCACGATGACGACCGCCCCCATCTCGGGCGTCGCCTCGGACGACGACGCGATGGCGCGGGCGATCGCCGAGGCTCGGGAACGCTGGCCCGAGTTCGCCGCCGCCTTCGCGGCGAGCCCCCATCCCGGGGACGACTTCGTCGTCAAGGCGCGTTTCGGCGGCGAGGAGGAGCACATCGAACATCTGTGGATGACCGCGACCGCAGTCCAGGACGGCAAGGTGACGGGCACGGTCCAGAACGACGCCTATACCCTCGCCCGTCCCCGACGGGGCGAGACCGTGACGATCGCGACGGGCGAGATCAGCGATTGGGGCTACCTGCGCGACGGCACTCCGTCGGCCTCTTTACGACGCAGGCCTTGAAAGGCCGCTAAGCGCCGTCGCGAGCGCAGCCCGTAACGAAAGCCCGCCCGAGCGTTGTAAGATCGCTTCGGAGTTGTGGTCCAGACGCGATTCGCCCCGATCCTGTCGTACCATAGGAACCGGAGCCAACGATGTCCCAGTTCGATCACCACAACCAACTTGAAGACCTGTTCCTCACGCGCCGCTCGCTCCTCGGGCGGATGGGCAACGGGTTCGCGGCCCTGGGACTGATGGGGCTCCTTTCGGAAAGCGCGCCCGCCGCCCTTGAGAAGATGGCGCAGGGCGACTCAAACCCCCTCTTGCCGCGCAAGCCGCCCCTGAGGGCGCGCGCGAAGCGGGTGATCTTCCTCTTTATGAACGGTGGGCCGTCGCAGGTGGACACCTTCGATCCCAAGCCGATGCTCACGAAGTACCACGGCCAGGCGATCCCGCTCCAACTCTCGACGGAACGCCGCACCGGGGCCGCCTTCAAGTCGCCCTTCGAATTCCAGAAGCACGGCCAGTCCGGCATCGAGGTCAGCGAGATCTTCCCCCACGTCGCCAAGCACGTGGACGATATGTGCATCATCCGCTCGATGCACGCCGACGTGCCGAACCACGAGCCGTCGCTGATGCTGATGAACTGCGGCGAGTCGCGCCAGATCCGGCCCTCGCTCGGCTCTTGGACCCTCTACGGTCTCGGAACGGAGAATCAGAACCTGCCCGGCTTTATCTCCATGTGCCCCGGCGGCTACCCCATCCAGGAGACGCAGAACTGGCAGGCGGGCTTTCTGCCGGGCGTCCTCGCCGGAACCTACGTCGACCCGAGCCAAACCGACATCGAGAAGATCGTCGAGAACGTCCGCAACGACTACGTGCTTCCTAAGGAGCAGCGCGACCAGCTCGACCTCGTCCAGCGCCTGAACAAGAAGCACCTCGCGGCGCGTGAGGGCGACGCGGCCCTGGAGTCGCGCATCCAGTCGTTCGAGCTGGCCTACCGGATGCAGACGGAGGCGGCGGACGCGTTCGATGTGAACAAGGAGCCCCTGGCGACCCGCGAGATGTACGGCGAGGGCGTGTTCGCGCGTTCCTGCCTCGTCGCGCGGCGGCTCGCGGAGCGGGGCGTCCGCTTCGTCCAGCTCTACCACGGCGCGGGTCAGCCCTGGGACAGCCACGACGATATCCACATCCAGCACCGCAACCTCGCGAAAGAGTGCGACCAGGGGATCGGCGCCCTCCTGACCGATCTCAAGCGGCTCGGGATGCTGGAGGAGACGCTCGTGATCTGGGGCGGCGAGTTCGGGCGCACGCCGACCGTCGAGCTTCCCACCCCCGGCTCGAACGCGGGCAAGATGAACGGACGCGACCACAACCACTACGGCTTTACCTACTGGATGGCGGGGGGCGGCGTAAAGGCGGGCACGGTCTACGGCGCGACGGACGACTTCGGATTCAAGGCGGAGCAGAACCCGGTCCACGTCCACGACCT